>Ga0172367_10003658_pt1 | contig 19667 bp, 10 predicted proteins | sample Lak10m_FD_114542 | JGI IMG/M metagenome (GOLD analysis project Ga0172367, IMG submission 114542) | Freshwater microbial communities from Kabuno Bay, South-Kivu, Congo - kab_022012_10m | ecosystem: Environmental > Aquatic > Freshwater > Lake | place: Democratic Republic of the Congo: South-Kivu...
TAAACATTTTTTTTATTTTTTTATAAACATTTTTTTTATTTTTTTATAAACATTTTTTTTATTTTTTTATAAACATTTTTTTTTATATATATTTTTTATAAAATTATTTTTTTTATAATGGTTTTATATATTAGAGTGTTTTTTTATATATGGAAACAGATTTCTCTTTTGTGGTAAAAAATTAAAAAAAAAGAAAGATAATAAACTAAGAAAAAAATGCATAATAAATAATCTAAAAATTATAATCCTTATAGAATACAAAAGAAATATCTCATTATATTTCAGAAAACGCAGACAAATTTATATTTTCATCAGATTATATAATTACAGAAGTAATAAAAACATTTGAATAAATATGTATTAAAAATGATTCTGAAAATATAATAAGTATTATATTACTCCTAAAAAATATTTTTAAGTGTATTTTTAAAATAGTTTATTCCAGATAACTTTAATCAAATATGATAGACATTGTTATGGATTTTGTATAAAAAAAATTAAAAAAATTAGTTCTAACATAATATTTATAAAATGATATTATAGAATAATTATATTACGAAATAGATAAAATAGTTTTTAATATAAATAATATTATAATGGACAATGTTAATTCTATACATATATCTCAAATATTAAATGATTTAGTTGTATTATCGCCAAGATATATATAAAATATAGATATAGTAAATCTTTTTAATAATCAAAATTCAATCAAATATCAAAAAGATTTATAAATCATAGCTAATAATAATTATGGAGTTTTTTATATTTAAAAATTTATTTAAAAAGTATAAAATATGGAAAAGTTGTCGATAAATTTTCTCAATGCCTTTATAGAAACTATTATATATATTAAAAATTCTCAATCTTCTGATTTTTTTACATAATTTATTCAAAAAATAGACAATGATTTTAAGAAAATATATAGTTATTCTTTTCCTAATTAATATTTATACGATGATAAAGTTAAATTATCAAATATTATTTTTTTTGAACAAAATTAAATGGATTTTATTCAAAAAATTTCATAAATTTATAAAAATTTTATAATATTACAAATTTAAATATTTAAATGTAATAAAAAAATTTTATATTATTGTGATATGTAAAAATTATATTAATATTTATTATAAAAATAAAAAATAGACTAATATATACATTTTTCCTAACACATTACGACATAATAAGTTTAGTTAGAAAATATATTTTAGATATTTTAAATAAATTAAAATGGGAAAAATTTTGGAATATTTTAAAATAATAAAAATTTTTAAAATAATTATATTATAAACAATTAAAAATTTGATTCATAAAATATAATTTTAAAAATAATAGAATAACTGTCAGACGATTCAAAAAATATTTTAATATAAAAAAAAATAAATTTTTAAAACATTAATTATGTTTTTTTTATCTCATAATTATTAAAAGAAGAAAAAAATATAAATATATAATAAAATAATGATATATGGATATATGTATATGATATGTTTATTTTTAATATGTTGAATATTAATATAAAAATATTCCAAGATGTTTTTTTAGAATTATTATTGAATATTTTAATATATTAGTCTAGAAATAACATCAAAGATAAAAATTTTTCGCCATTTGAGAATTTTTAAAAATCAGTACATTAAACATGTGGTGAAATAAATATATAAAAATCACAATAATCATTTTCTATATAAAGAAAATATGAAATATATCCATAGGGATGTTATATTTTCATTTTAGAACAATTATATAAAAATCATTAATATTTATTTACAAAAACAGCGGAATTTGTTTTAAATATCATAAATCCAGAAATTAAAGAGGGACTTTATAAACTATGTAATATTTTATCCGATTATATTAATTAAGGAAAGATTGAAAATAATATTTTTTAAAAAGAAATAACTAATGAAATAATAATTTAGTTAATATTATAATTATCATAGGACAAAAATTTAAAAATGCTTTTATAATCCAAAATAGTTTCTTTAAAAATTTGTGATTATATAAATAGTCATGAAAATGGATCGAACATATTATTTAAATATCTGAAAGGTCAAATAAAATAATAATATATGTAGTATTGTTTTATTTAATATTTATTTGACGATAATCTTTAAAATATAAAAGAAAATGAAAAGAAATTCATAGTCAAAACAATAAAAAAGATAATGATTGACAACCGTTTTATAATGATAATTAAACGTCCGTAATCATTTTTAATGTTTTATGATATAAAAGAATATTATATAGATAAATATATAAAAAAAAAATTTGTTTCTAAAAACAAAAATATTTTTACATTATTATATTAGATAAAAAATATGCAAGACCAATTGTATCACAATAACGATAATATAATATTTATTTACATATATGACAAAATGTACATTTTTGATTACTTCATATATTTTTTGGGGATTTTATAAAATTTCTTAATAATATATAATATAAATGGATTATAATATCTTGTTATTTCTCTATAATCATTAAATTTATTTATATAATTTAAAATGTTCAAATTTAATAATTTGAAATGTTTTATAACTCCGATTTTATATATATTACTTTACTCTATAAATAGATATACATAACCTTTTGGTTTATTATTGTATATAAAACAGAATTCGATCGTATTAAAAAGCTTAACCAAAAGATTTTTATATACCATTTCTGTATATTATGCACTCTTAATAATATCGTTTATTTTTACTATATTTTATTATAATTTTTTTTAAGGTATTCTTAATATTGAATGCGATAATGTTTTATATTGCTATTTGAATATTTTTATGTAAGGTTATAAATAAGACGACGATTTGATAAAAGACTAAAAAGGTAAATATTATATAGTTTAAAAATGTATGGAATTTTTATTTTATTTACTTAATATCGCGTTTGGTGGAATAATTTTTGGTATAATTTATGACAATTATCAAGCATTGAAAAACAAAACATATTATCTAAGGTAAATAAAAAAAAACATATGTATAGTTTGTAAGGAAATATAAAAATGTAAAATGCATAATTTTTTTTCATATATAGAATATTATATTTAATTAATAAATGGTCGAGTTTATAATATTTATGACAAATTGGTACTTTAAAAACTTGGAAACTAGCAATGATTTTTATTTTTTTTTATATTTATATATGGATAAAATAATTTAAAATTATTATATACCTCTATTGTATACACTATTTTGTTTTTATAACAACGAAACAACATAAAAAATAAATATAATTATATTATTTTTTTTAAATTATTTAGTGATTTTGGGCTAAAAAAATTTAGTATCTGGTATAAATTTTAAAAATTTAATTTAAAAAATGCATAATCAAGTAAACGAATTAAATTAAAAAATGTACAACACATATTTGTAAAATGAACATTTTAATAAATAATAATGTTTTTTAAATGATGAAACTGAAAAATTTAAGAAAAAAAAAAATTTATATTTGCCTATAAATGATTCGATTGTATAATAATTATCAAATCTAAAATAACAAACTATACATAATATAAATTAAAATATTTTTGATATCGATTCTAAGATAATACAATAAAACAAAAATTACATAAACAGAATTTCGAATATAATAAATTTTTCATATAATAAAATATAATAAATTTTATAATAACTTAAAAAATAAAAAATAAATATACGTGGAAAAAAAATATAAGCGAAAATAAAAATTTCATAATTAATCACTGATGCGCAAAATTTAGTTTTAAAGGCATAAAAATCCGATATCATTAGAAATTTATGAAGTTTTTTATTTATTATATATCTTTATTTAATTTTTACAAATCTCTTTATAACATTTATATTTAATTATTTTATTATTATATCGTATTTAATAATATTAATGTTAATTTTGAATAATCTATGTAAATATAATTATTTTAATGCAATTAACATATATACTTGTATATATCTGGCGAATCTTTTAAAATTTGTTATCCGGAAATATATAATATTTATTTTTGGTAAACATCGTCGATCAAAGTCGCTCTATAAAGTTGTATATTTTAAATATCTTATTAAAAATTTAATTCGGATTTTTACATTTAATAAATGTTTCTATTGTCTGCTATTGAACATAACTAGCCATCTGATTGTTTAATAAATGATCGTAGATTTTTTTATTATTAATTTATTTTATTAAATTAAATTAATTACATATTATCGGATTAAGACGATATTTAAATATATCCTTCTGTATCGATTCCTATAGAAGCATTTTAATATTTTTAGGTGCCTGTAATTTGTAATTATTGGGTACAATCATTAAATATTTTTTCCTTAATTTTTATAAATTTTGATATTTCTCCTATTTAAATAAATTTTTTTTGGGAATTTAAAAAATTATATATATTTTATTCTTGTTATATATTTTATTCTTATTATAAAATTTATATTTTAGATAAAGATATTGAATCATCTTAAAATAGTTTATTCGTGTCTTCTTTTGTTATCTTATTTTTCCATTTATTTTCATTATTTTCGGAAATTAAAATAGAAAATTTATCACTTGGCTATAATTTTTATAATATTAAAGATTAATCTTAAATAAAATTTTACATTAGTTTAATATTACCGGAATCGAAAATTATTTAATCGTTATATTAAGTCATTATTCCATATTTTATATTAGGGTCTATTTGTAATTTTTTTATAGATATAGAATTATCATTAATTAAATTATTTTAATTTTAAGACGAAATAGTTTAATATTTTATTTTTTTATTTTCAGATACTAAAAAACCATCCTTTTCTATTAGTAATTTAGATAAATTAATGCTATCATTTTATATAAAATCCCATTATACGATTCCTTTTTTCGAAATTAAAAATTAAAATTCAGCACCGGCTTAAATTTTAGATACAGGGAAACAATTATCGATTAATACATCCATAATTTAATGTAATTAAATATTTTAAACTTTAATAGTACCATTTTATAATTATAAAAAAGAATTTTCTAAATCTATTTTTTGGATATTTAAAAAATTAATATCAATAATATCCCAGACTATTTCACCCTTATCATTTATTAATAAAATTTTGTTTTATTTTTATTATGTATCCAAGTTCTAAATTTTGATTTTTTATTGTACATTTTTTTAAAAACATTTAATTTTGCCTTATTCATCGGTTCCTAATAAACAATCAGGCTCCTATAATTTTATTTTTTCTAGAGAAATAATTTAATTTTATATTTATTACTCTTAATTTATCATTATTTCTTTTATAGGAAAATCTATTTCGATGAAATCTAATTAAGCATTAAAAAATTTATTTTTTTTTCCGTCATTTCTAAAGTTTAATTTTGAAATATCTATGTTTGCATATTGACTTATATGTGTATTTGTTATAGAATCATCTTCCATATATATATGGGAGCTTTTTTTTTGCATAAAATATGCAGTTCTATTAAATGTAGTAAAGATACATTTTTTTAAAGTAATATACATCTTATTTCGAACAATCACCGACTGCAAAAAATAAGATATTATATTTCTTTTAGAACTGCCCCCGCCCTAAAAATAATAATAAAAAACCATTTGACTTTTTATTATATAACTATATGTTTATACGTGATTTTTTTTTTCAATTTTTATAATTCATTTTTTAAAACATAAAAATGATCTAGTTTTTCTAACTGGTTTGACTTCTTATTAAACGCAATTTAAGCATATGTAATTTTAGTTTTTTTATATGATATCATTATATGTAAATTATAAATTACAACATTAACATTATATAATTAATTTATTGCCTTTGTCTTTTTACCATTAACTAAGTTTTAAATCTTAGTCGAATATTATTTATATTTTATCATATCCATTTTGTTTTTGATATTCAAACAAATTCATTTTTCCCATAGATAAATTACATTTTTAACATGTTGGTATAATATTATCCAAATTATTAGTACCACCTTACGACAAAGATTAAATATGAGCCAGATGACAGTCATCGAAATCGATAATTTTTTTTTTACATACAAAACACGGAGCTTTAAATGAATATTAACCATAAACTCTTTTCCAAATTTATAATTTTTAATTAGTACTAAATTATTTTCTTTTATTTTAATCATCTTCCATATATAACAAAAATCCTTAAATTATTTTATCTTTTATATTTTATTTATTTTATAAAAAAATATCTTTTATTTATTTTTATATTTTATGAAAAATATTTTTTATTTATTTTTATATTTTATAAAAAAATATCTTTTATTTATTTTTAAATTTATTTCATTTATTTTAAAATATTATTTTTTCATAAACATTTTGAAAATCTTGTAATTATTTAGATATTATAAAAATATGAGATTTAGTGCAGTTTTGATCATTATAAAATAAATTATTATATAAAAAAATGTCGTCACAACAAAATAATGCAGATATTTTCTGAGAAAGATCGTTGGAAACTATATTTCCAAAAAATCTTACCTGTGAAATAGAATTATCATTTTGTAATATTTAACCTATTTAGGAATCGTGTATAATGAGTTTAATTTTATTATTTTTTTTATATTAATTATTATCTATAATGTTTATCTATTATAATTATGAATTTTTAATTATTATTTCTCCCGAATATAATACATCGTTCAAATTCAAATTATTATTGAATTATAAAAACCCTCTACAATTGAAAATTTTACATTATTGTAAAAAAATATCACATTGTTACTAATTATATTAAATTTAACAGTTTAAATTTGTTTCGTTTATATTTAATATTTAATTTTATACGGAATGTTAAAAAAAACAATTTATAAAAGTTAATAGGCAATTTTAATTAAGTAATCTGATTTTACATTTATATAATTCTAAATTATATAACATAAGATATTTTATTTAAGTAGATTCGATATTTAAATTTCTTATTTATGTCATACAATTAGAAATTATTATAGAATTTGAGAAAATATTTAATTTTTTATCATATTCCTTCAAATCGAAAATAAATATATTAAGTAAATTGTTATGTATTGTCCCTTATTCGATTATTTCATTTTATGAAATATTATATACTTTTACATTTTCAAAATATTAATAATTAAAAATATCGCATGGTAAATATTATAGATATCTGAAAAAAACTTCACTATATGATTAAATTTGAACTGGTTGTATCCATTATTAATTCTTTTCGTTTTTTAACTATTAAATGGTATTCTTCAAATTTGGTTCCAAATCTTCAATATATATTTTCTTTTAAATATTTTCGCGATGTGGATTTTATTTCGAAAGTTATTATAATATTTATGTATATTAGTTCATATATTAATTTAAAAAAAATATTTAAAAAATATATTAAAAAACTGCTGAAATATAAGTTTTTTAATTAAAATATTTAAAAAAAAAAATATATTTAAAAAAAATATTTAGAACTGCTGTGAGGGTTTTTAATTAAAAAACTTATATTTCAACAGTTTTTTTAATTAAAATATTTAAAAAAAAACTGCTGAAATATAAGTTTTTTAATTAAAATATTTAAAAAATATATTAAAAACTGCTGAAATATAAGTTTTTTAATTAAAATATTTAAAAAATATATTAAAAAAAACTGCTGAAATATAAGTTTTTTAATTAAAATATTTAAAAAAAAATATATTTAAAAAAAAATATATTTAAAAAAAAAATATATTTAAATATATTTAAAAAAAATCAATTTGAATCGTATTCATCAGAAGATGAAGTTTATATTTATTTCGCTATAATATTCTCTAAAAATATAATATCATCCTATTCAGGTTCATATAAATTATACAACTGTTCTTTGATTATATCTTTGAAAAATAAATTAATATAAATAACGAACGACTAAAAATCTTAATTACTATCCCAAAATTTTAAATTTTTATATTTTCTATTTAAAATTTATATTAGGTATTCGATTTATTACGGAGATAAAATTAAATCTTTATTTTGATTGTATTTTTCCATGTTTTTAACATATTCATTTTAGTTCCAAATTTACCAATGTTGATATCTTTCTTTGTATTTTTATAATGTAAATTTTAAAATATATTGAATTAATGCTCTTATGTATTTAGATGTAACTTGCTATATTTTAAAAATATCTATTTTTAATTATTATCTTTCTAGTTGTTATTCTTTTGATTAAAACCATTATTAAATATGTTATTCTAATTCATTTTTATATATTTGAACATTTTCTTTATAAAGATCTAATTATTTATTTTTTTGATTTAAATTTAAATTTTTGCAAATATCTGCAAATTTTTTATAATTTTAAATACCGTTTTATTCAAATATTTTTTTTAATTCTTAGAATCTTTTATTTCTCAAATTTAATAATAATTAATCGAATTAAACTTATGTTTATATAAATAAATCATCTTTATAATCTTCGTCGGTAAAAACTTTTTTCAATATGTCAAATAATGGTTTTTTTATTTAATTTTTAACATAATATAAATAATCTAAATTGCCATTAAAATAATCTGGATGTTAAGCGAGATTACATAACAATGGTTTTGGCATATTTGATTAGAATGGTTCATAAGTAATTAAAAAGGGTATTCTTTCATTAGATAAAAAAACCATTCCTTTTTCTTTTTGTAATTTTTATGCCAAAGCGAAATGAACTATTTGTTCGTTTTTATATTCTCTAGATAAACTTTTAGACATAATAAAAAAATCATTAGAAAATTTACCATCTAAAATATCTTAAATTTATCGTAAAAACATTTTTTATAAATTCGGTTTCATTTAATTATCTTGGAAATTTAAATCTACAAATTTATAAGTTTATCTGAATAAATATTTTACGATTTCCGGATTATCTCTTCTAACTAAAACTATACCATGAAACTTTAATTCTTTTTCATTTTCATCCTTTTCGTGATAATATCCTATATATCTTTTTTTAGCAAAAAGAAAAAATTTTGTTATAACTTTTTCAAATTAAAGATTCAATGATCCTCTTAAAACATACTTAAATAAAAATGCTTAAATTTTACCTAAATTCACACAACATTTTACCATAGTTTTATAATCTAAATGTTATTAACCTTCTTTCAGAATTGGCTACGGATAAATAAATATAGAATCTGTATCTCCGTAAATAGCCTTATATTAAAGCTTATATTTTTCCTTTAAAATATTTATATTTTATATAAAATCTTATTGATATTTTTATGCTATTTTATATTTATTACAAAATTCATCAAATTATGAAATATCATCAGTAAAATTTTATATCGTTGTAGTCATAAATTCTTTGGCTTTATTAATAGATAACCTACCACAATAAGTAGTACTTCTTGCCACCATTGGACAATATAATATTCCTTATGCACCAGTGATTCCGTATAATGAATTTGCTGTAACTTTTACTGCTAGTTATTACGCATCATAAATAATTTCTTCGGTTTATGTCAATTTTCCTTTATTGTCTTTTATGTATTATTTTATATCTTTTCTTTTTTAAAGCAATATTTATAAAATTTACGGAAATAATCCGATCCTAATATCTTATTTTACAAATAAATATCTAGTAAAAGTGCCATCGCCGTTTTCTATCGGCAATATAATATGTTTATCTCCTATTTGTTACATAATATATTCTAAATCTGGATGTCTAGGATCTAAAAACGTATCAGGTGATAAGTTATAAGTAATTATACAGTTAGGATACAAAGATTCATAATCATATACTGTTATCGGATCTTTATAATAAGCATCGTATGCTTTTAAAACTTAAGCTCCTTCGATTTTAATTTTAGTAAAAGATGATTTATCGAATATATAATTTTATTCGATACAATTTCGCAATACCAATGATTATAATTTGATACCCTATGCTCTTTAAAATATAAACCTGTATGGTATATTACAAGTATTTGACATTAACATTGATTAAATAACTGTTTTTAATTTTTAAGATAATAAAAACACTAAATAACAATCAATTGAACAATATTTTGCTATTAGAGTTCTTTATTTAGTATTTTATTAAGATATGTTTTAGTCTAAAAGTTTATTTATCGATGTGCATTTAAATGCATCAAAGATATCTTTTGGCGATATATCATCTTTGCATAATTTCCAATATTTATATTTATATTTAAAATTTTGTTTTTAAAAAAATATTTAAAATTTTTTTTCTTAGAGATTTTATATTTTTAAAATTTATATTTTTTATGTTTTTTATTCTTCTAAATAATTTTCATCACTTAAAATAAAATAATTATCTTCAATCAATCCATCTTTTTAATCAGAAATTATAAAATCGTCAGATTACTATAATATTACTCCTTTGATAAATGTTTAAGAAGCCGTATCTAATTTATTATTTATAAGTTTGTATTGTCTTATTTCATGTAAAAGATCGATTCTAATTGTTCCTTTATAATCATATTAAAATATTTGATTTTGTCCTATATTTGAACTATCTTTTTAAAATTCTTTAAATATCGTATGACAAATGTCTTATGTTTAAATTCTAGAAGATAATTATTCAAGTTTTTCTATTTCCTAATCACATTGTTTATATATATTTGTTCTTGTCCTGATATATCTATCATCGAAGCCAAAAATATTATATCCAATTACTATATCTGGATTATATTTCATCAATAGATAAAAATAAAACTTTAATAATTACAATTCGTTTTTAAATTTGTATATTTAAATATTTTGTATCTTTTCACATTCTCCCAAAGTCAGCACGATATTATATATTTTTTATTGAATACCGTCGTCATAAACAAAATATAACCCAATCTGAACAATCTTATCTGTATATAAATTTGGATTTGGAAATTGTTAAATATTATGTGTTGTTGTTTCTATATCATACGAAAGGTACATTAATGGAGGTGTTTTTATTATATCTAATTATTATATATTTTCTGGATTTATATGATAATATTAATCACAATTATGAATATTATCCAAAATATTGTACTATTATATTTTAATCCAAGACCCAACTTTAAAATTATATTTATTTAAAAATTTTAAATGCACATCAATATAATTTTCATGTAAAATATATTATAATTATATTTATCTATATTTATTTTCATGTTTTTATATTTATTCTATAGTTTATATTTATTGGTAAAAATTTTTATTATTGAATACAAAATGTTTGCATTTTGATATTGTTTTTGGTAATTCTTCCGAAGCATTTTTATAATCTTGATAAAATTCATATTCTACATGTAAAAAATAATCTTGATTTTCTTAGTAACCAAACAATTTTTTTTTTTATATAAATTAACATTTTTTTATATTTTGGAAATATCCAGTTTCCTATAAAATATTTTTAAATTTTTTGATAAATTTTTCTTTAGCGAAAGATATAAACTCGTTCAAAAAAAGCCTTTGTTGTTATTTATGATAATAAGCTGCTTGAATATACATTTCTGGATTATAATATGTTTAAAGAATTACTTTTTAACCTTTTTCGTCAATACAAGATATATAAAAAATACATGGTTTGTCATTTTATATTTGATCACAAACTATATCTAATATAAATAAATTCATATATACTCTGTCTTTATAACACTATATTATAATTTCATTTTTTTATATTTATATTCAAACTGATTGGTTTTTTTTATTTATCGTATATTTCATAATATTTAAACCATTAATGTATATGATCATTTTAAATATTTTTGAAATAAGGTAAATAATATTTTATAATTTAACAATCTTTATCTAATTCCTTTTATTATTTCCATATATTTTATTATTTAAAATCAGAACAAATATATTAAATGTTTCCATTGTTTACAATAGGATCATAATCTATTAAATATTTAGAAAATATAAAGGAAAAATCTTTCCATTTCATACCTAATTATTTGGTCATAAAATATAATAAAGCTAATCTTTCTTTATTTTTCAAATACCCAGTTAAATATAATTTTTAATATAGTGCGTCGACTATAGGTATGTTTGATTTTGAATTAATTGCTTTTTCGATAAGATTTTTTTTTTCTTCATAATATAAAATGTTATATATTTCAATATTTAAATTGGTTCCATGGAATAAGTTATAAAACATATCCCTCCAAATAATATTATCTATATTATATTGATTTTTTAGATAAAAATTTAACAATTGTCTTATAGATATAATACCAAACTTTATATATTTTGCCATTTCTTCGTTTTTCATTTAATATTATAAATCGATTTATTTTTTTTGTATTTTACAAATTTGATAGATTTATTCGATATTTATTTCGAATTAATTCTATTTCAATTAAAAAACTTTACCGTTGAATTTTTTAGTTAAATTTGGAAAATTTAGATTTTATTATTCCCATTTTTCTTTAAAATATGAAAATTTTTTGTATTTTTTAATAACACCTGGATTTATGATACATAAATCATCGAAGCTTTTAAAATGTAATTAATGTTTATTGGACAATTGTTAAATTTAAATATCTCTATTTATAGAAAATTCAGTATAATCCTTATTTACGACGATTTCGTATATATCATTATTATCTTATAATATTTTCTCTAATATTTCCAAATTATCTCCATAATAAAATTATATTTTTAATTATTTTTAAAAATCTTAAAGAAATTATATCATTACTGAAAAACATAATTCATTGAAATGCTCGTTAAAATCTATTTAGTATTTATTAAAAATAAATATAGGATAAATATTTTAACATTATAGTAACGCAGTATTATCATAAATTCTAAAATCTCTTCTAAAAATAAATAAAGATTTTTTTTTCATATATATTTTTTTATTTTAAAAAAAAATATAACGTATTATTTATTTAAAAAAAAAAATATATAATATTTATTTAAAAAAAAAATTATATAATATTTATTTAAAAAAAAATTATATAATATTTATTTAAAAAAAAAAATTATATAATATTTATTTAAAAAAAAATTATATAATATTTATTTAAAAAAAAAAATTATAACATATTTTTCAAATATAATTTATATATTATTCCATTTCCATCATTTCTTATTAGTATTTTTTTTTGCAAAATTCCGTAACGATCTCGTTTTTTAATATATTTGCAAGCTTAATAAAATAGTGTGTTTTTAATTCTTTATTAACTTGGACTATGTTTTATATGTCCAAATTTAATTATTTTTAATATTCTATACAACAAGTATAAAATCTAGTAATACCGTGTAATCCTATAGAAAAATATTTATCTGCATCAGAAACAATATCTCTATAAAATATTTCTTTATCACTTAATTAATTAATTTTCCATTTTTCGATTCGTTAATCTCTGGTTAAATTTTAATTTTCTTTAAATGAAATTTATCCAACTAAGTATTACAATTTTTTCAAGTCAATTAAATTAGTTTTTATTATAAAATCCTAAAGCTCGATATCCCATTATTAACATTTAACATATTTATGATCATATAAATCGTGTATAATAGCTATTATATATATCAAATCTTAATCTTTTGCATCCATAACAGAAACAGAATTTTAATAGATATCTAAAGACAATAAAGCTACTTGTTTCATATGTAAAAATCCATGTGTAATTTATCTCATCAAATCCCATTTTTTTTATATATTAAATACAATTTAATTTATTTAATTGATCATTATATTGTAACAAATATATATTCTTGAAAATATTTCATTTTTTTAAAAAAAAAAAATTTTATAAAAAAAATATTTTTTAAAAAAAAAAAATAAAAAATATTTTTAAAAAAAAAAAAAAAATAATAAAAAAAAATATTTTAAAAAAAAAAAATATTTTATAAAAAAAAATATATTTTATAAAAAAAAATATTTTATAAAAAAAATATATTTTATAAAAAAATATATTTTATAAAAAAAAAAATATTTTATAAAATTAAATCAAAATTCATCAGCTGAATCTATTTATTGAATTTGACTTTTAATATCTTAAAATGTTTTCTAAGATTATGGGCCTTTGTTGTCTAATTCTTATTTTTTAGTTGTTTTTTTAGTTTTTTATCCTCCAACTAAATTTGATTTTTATTTTTATTTAGAATTTTTTTATTATTTTTATTATTCTTCTTCTAATTCATCTTTTAAATTTTCTTCTTTAAAATCTTTTTATTTTTCATTTTTTAAATCTTTTTAATTTAAATCTTTTTAATTTAAATCTTTTTAATTTAAATCTTTTTAATTTAAATCTTCTTAATTTAAATCTTCTTAATTTAAATCTTCTTAATTTATATTTTTTTCTTATAAATCACCATCTACAGATTCTTCGTATTTCTATTCTTCCTATTAAGTTAAGTCCTGATCTAAGAATTCTTATATTAACTTTTTACTACTTTTCTTTTTCTGTTTTCTTTCCTTGTCTTTTAAAAATTTTTTTTATTGTTATTTAATATAATATTTCAAATCCTCATTATAGACTAGCTTAGGAAAATATTCTTACATAAAATCTTTAGATGCCTATTAAATTTTTTTTTCTCTTAATATAGCTTAAACGTAATCATCTGAAATAGTATTTCCGGTTTTTTTAATTATCTATTGACATTCGTAAATTTATTAATCTTATAAAATTAATTTAGAATCCTGTATTTTACTATTTTAATTTATAAATTTTTACATTTTTGTTTTTGACATAATATCTTCGCCGAATTCTTTCAGACAATCATCTAAAATTTTTTTTCTATCACTGTATTATTATGATTATATTTTTTATGTTATTTATGATAAAATTTTTTATTATTTATTTAACATTTCCTGTTTTAATTATGCTTTTTATTTTCTCAATTCTTATTTATTTAATTTTTCTTAATCTATCTCCTTTTATTATTTTTATTATTTTAATACTAATTCATTATTATCTTAATTAACAAAATAATCTCCTACATTTACCAAATTATATTTTTTATTATCTTCAAAAAACTAAATCGCGCGTTTTTAACTTATTTATTTTTCTGTAGAATTATTTTTTAAAAATATTATCATTTATTTTACATGTACAAGATCATTATTTTCTGTAATTAACTATTTTAAATTTTCTTAAAAATCTTATGATGGTTTAATTTACTAAACTTTTTTTTACTATTGATTCATATATAATTCTGTATATTATTCTGAATAATTTTTTTTTCAATTTTTTCAAAATATATTAAAAAAAAAAAAAATTATTTAGGGTACAAAATTATATATGAAAACTTAATATTTTGATTTTAAATTTTTATACTAAGAATATTAATAAGGAGATAAATTATGCAGACATAGAAAATGTAAATATTTAAAAAAACAAATATTTAATGCAATATCACGTTTTTTTAAAATGGAAAAAAATACTTAGAGAATAAAATGTAAATATTTTCACCCACCAAAAGATTTTAAATAAGAATTTAAAGAATTGATAGCTTATTCTTTAAGTCAATATCACGGCGTTAAATTTGAAGTTGATCAAAACGGATATGTATTATGTGATAAAAATTAAAAAGTAAAAAAACGCGTATATGATAATACCAATTCAAATAAATTTAAAAAGCCATAATATACGAATAAATTTAAAGGATAAGAAAATTAAAACAAAGATTTAAAATAAAATTAAAACAAAGATTTAAAATAAAATTAAAACAAAGATTTAAATTAAAATTAAAACAACGATTTAAATTAAAATTAAAACAACGATTAAAATTAAAATTAAAACAACGATTAAAATTAAAATTAAAACAACGATTTAAATTAAAATTAAAACAACGATTTAAATTAAAATTAAAATTAAAATTAAAATTAAAATTAAAATTAAAATTAAAATTAAAACAACGATTTAAATTAAAATTAAAATTAAAATTAAAATTAAAACAACGATTTAAAATTAAACCAATGATTGATTATATATCATTATAAAATTTTAGGTGATTAAACATAATCTTTATATTATTAGTCAGAATCATACATTACAACGATCATTTTTTAATTATTTAATATATAATAATCGAATAATTAAAGTGTTATTCTACTATATAATTATATTTCATTTTATAACTGAAGTTAAATATATTATAAAATTTTATCATGTTATTATAGAAATTATATCATATTTTTTTTTTATGGGATTAAATAAGTTATTTTTATAATTTGTGTATCGTATAATCTCATATGTTAAACATTTAAATAATACAAAAAATTTTTAAAAATACCATAAAACTTATTTTTAATTATTTTTTTCATAAAATAAGTTAAATTTAAAAAATCTTAAATTATATTCTCTTATAAACATTAATTTTATTAAAAATATTTATTATTTAATTATTTATCTACTTAATCTTATATATATTTTATTTTATCATCTAAAAAATAGCAAATTTCCAATTTTTAATAATTTAATCTATATTAAGAAAAATAATAAATTTGGTTAAAGAATTTTTATGGTATTTTAATTTTTTTTTCTTTTTCGATATTAATTTTATTAGTTTATTTTATATTTTTTTCTAAAATTTATACAATTTCTTATATATTAATAAATGAATCGAATAATTAAAATCGTAATTTGAAATTTTAATATTGGCTTATTGATTTAGTAGTTATTTATTTTCGTTATATTATAGAAAGTGGTATAACATCATCTATAAATTATATATTTTATTTTTATCTGTCATATATTTGTTTATAATCTTTTAAATTTTCAATATAATCATCAAATTTTTATATAGTCTAAAATAATTATTCTATGATAAAATAATAAATTCCGAAATTTTATGAAACTATTGAAAAGAAAAAACTAAAACCTTTTTGCTATATTTTTATTTAATATTAATAATTCCGTAAAACAGAAAATTATCTCAATAGAATATTTTTTAGGATTTGATAATTTATACTTTAATGCACCATATCAGTATTTTATTGATTTTAAATCTCCAATAAAAATGCATTAATTTAAGAATCATAATTTATTTAAATTTAATAATTGGATTTCGATTTAATAAACTATCCACCTGTGTTAAACGCCAATGGTTCTTCTTGAAATTATTATCCTTTACATAATTATATATCCTTTTATTTATATAAATTTTATATAGAACTATTGATATAATTTTTTTATAAATCTTATAAAATTTATTTTTGGAAAATTTTAGACTATAAATCACTCGCCAATTTAATTTTTTAATCTTTTAATTATTTTTAATCTTTTAATTATTTTTAATCTTTTAAATCTTTTAATTAATTTTAATCTTTTAATTACATCTAATCTTTAATTTTTTAATTACATTTTAATTTTTTATTTATTTATTTATATAAGTTATTTTCTATTTCTCTTTGATATTTTAACTTCTAAGAAATATTATCTAATATAGAACTTTACTACGTAATATCAAATTTTACATTTTTTATTGTTTAAATTTTTGTTTCAAATGTATATATTTTTTTATTATTGAAATTTTTTAATATTTTAACACTGTAATTATTATTTTTAATATTTTAAAAATGATTTATTTAATAAAAAATTCTAAAATTTTTAAAATTATTTAAAAATTTTTTAAATAATTGATCTATGTTGTTATTTTATAAATAACGAAAATATATTTATTTAAAATTGTAATTATCTTTAAAAACAGAATATATTAATTATGTATTTTTATAAACTTCCATAAAATAATCAAACGACAATGATTCTGTATAGTTTGATTCTCTAAAATTTATTTTTTTAAAATTTTATACATAATATTAGAAATTTTATATAACTTCTATCGAAATTTATTAAATATTTTAAAAATTATACCATTGTGGAAATTTTATAATAATTGAAAATTAAATATAATTATGTATAATTTAAACAAAATAATCTATAAAAATATTCAAATCTTATGATAAATTTAAATATTTAAAAGATTTTTAAAAATTATCAATACAATTAACATATTCTATATTTTATAAAGGTTGTTCAAATAATATTAAAGCATTTTATTAACCATCTCCATAATCAATAATCAATGTATTTTATTAGCACTCAGAATGTTTTGCTTATGGTAGTCTTTTTTTGAAATTAAAATCAAATATATTAAGTTTAAATGGTACTTCTAATGTTTAAATAAAATATTACAAATCAAAAAGTTTAGTACAAAATATTTAAATATAACAATCTTTTATTTACATATATTCTTTCAAATATTGATTCATTATATTTTTTAACTATGCTATTCCAATATTTTTGAAATATTGTCTCTCACCTATTGTAAATGATTCAAGATTTTCTTCTTCTTTTTAACACACAAAAGCAATAAACTCTTACCTAAACAAATCACCTTATTCTTCATTATGAGATCTATAATTATATTCAGAAGATATTCTGTCAATTTCTTAATAAATAAGATCGTCATTCATCTCTTCAAAATCAATGGTTTCAATTTATTGTAATATATGATAAAAATGATAAGGATTATTTAAAATAAATGACATATAATTAGAAGTTGTATACGCATTTACAATTAAATCTGGAATTTATGTACATATTAAATGTTCCATTAAATGAGGAATCCCTGTATATTAACATTTATGTGACCCTAAATCGTAAATTATTTCAAAACTTAATAATTGATTACTTAATTAATTTAAAATTAAACATTTAACTTATATATCATTTTATATTTAAGTTTCGTAAATCATATATTATAAAAAAATATTTAAAATTTTTTTGATTTATATATGTGATTTAAAAAATTTTAAAATTTTTTGAGTTATATATATGTAATTTTAATGGTTAAATAATTTATAAAAATGTTCGAAAAAATAATAAGACGCGTATGATTTTTTTGTTAGATAAAATTCTGCTTTGTTCGAGGACTAAATGTTATGTGGTTAAATGTTTAGCAATTAAAAATAAATGTTATATAATGTTCGTTAATAATAAAATAAAATATTAAAAAAATAAAGTCCGACACTTCAATATAAAAAATATTTAATTCCATGTGATAAAAAAATATTAAATTTAAATTCAAGAATTCAAAAATACTAATGGGATTAGACTGAATAAAAACAGATCAACGATGTAAAAATGAAAGGATTAAGATAAAGGCCGCTTATATTGTGATTTTCATTATAATAAATGAACAAATGATTGATTTTCTAATATTTATTAGTTTTCACTTTATTATTAAAGAGATTTTAATTAGTTTTATTTCTAATTGTTTTGGAAATTTTTTTATGGCATTATTTCATCGGATATATTTTTTTTTTAGTTTTATAAATCGTTGTCGCTTTATAAATTTTTATTTTTTTATAAATCGCTATCGTTTTATAAATTTTTATTTTTTTATAAATCATTATCATTTTATAAATTTTTATTTTTTTATAAATCGTTATCATTTTATAAATTTTTATCATTTTATATATCGCTATCATTTTATAAATTTTTATTTTTTTATAAATCGTTATCATTTTATAAATTTTTATCATTTTATATATCGCTATCATTTTATAAATTTTTATCATTTTATATATCGCTATCGTTTTATAAATTTTTATCATTTTATATATCGCTATCGTTTTATAAATTTTTATCATTTTATATATCGCTATCATTTTATAAATTTTTATCATTTTATATGTCGCTATCATTTTATAAATTTTTATCATTTTATATGTCGCTATCATTTTATAAATTTTTATCATTTTACGTGTTGTTATTGTTTTATAAATCATTATTTTTAA
>Ga0172367_10003660_pt1 | contig 19660 bp, 19 predicted proteins | sample Lak10m_FD_114542 | JGI IMG/M metagenome (GOLD analysis project Ga0172367, IMG submission 114542) | Freshwater microbial communities from Kabuno Bay, South-Kivu, Congo - kab_022012_10m | ecosystem: Environmental > Aquatic > Freshwater > Lake | place: Democratic Republic of the Congo: South-Kivu...
CCGATACAGATTTCTACAGGATCAGTAACCTCCAGAATGTATGGAACATAATTGGGATCTTGAGGATCTCTGTTGTAAACGTCTCTCATGCCTATTTTTGTTTATATATCCCTTACAAAAAATAGGTAATAAAGAAAAGAATTAATTCCACTGAAGGAAATATGAAGGGGTGTTCTCACCATTGATCATATCCATAACCTCCTGCAATTCCTCAGTTCCTGCGGATATTAGGTCAGATGAATTAACTTGCACACCACCAGGAAGATTGTAATTAAAAGTACCTAGCATTCTTCCCAAAGCTATCTTGGATTTAGCTATACAATATCTAACAAAAAGCTCGTCGTTGAAGAGATACTCGTCGCCAATCTTCACAAAACATCTAACGTAAAGATCATATCCACCATTACCACTTGAAAACCCCTGAGCAAGCTGTGAATTAGCGCTCTGATTAGAATTTCCCATTCCAGATCTATTAGGATCTCTACCTAATATAGTTAGTCTCTTGGAGTTCTTGTTCCATTTGAAAGCATAGGTTGCCAATAGATAAGCTCTTGCCAAGTCAAAGTAGGAATACATGACAGTTCTATAAACTAGATTATCCCCTATGAAAGGAGAAAGAAGAAGCTCAGAGCCTAAAAGTTTAGAATCACCAAAGTCCTTATCTGGGTTTCCACTTATACCTGCACCGCCAACATCTCTAACCTCATATACTGTGACTATAGAATCTGGCAGGGTGAGCTGTCTTGTTGCCTGCCATTCAGGATGAGTGAATACAGATTTACCTATTATAAATATTCTATCCTCTACAGAATATTGATAATTATCATAGAACCAATCCTTAGCTCTTTTTATTATCCTTTTTACCTCCTGCTCATTTAGAGAATACGGTAGACCACAGCTGTAATTAAGTGCATCCGTGATTTCCTGGATTAGTTCAGATTCTGTCATACTCGAAGTTAATAATTCATGTCGCCAAACTTGGCTCTTCTATATTTATCATTGAGATCGTTTAATCTCTTAGTGGAAATAAATCTCTCATTTCGGATCTCTTCAAATCCCTTGACTTTTTTCGTCCTATCACTAACTTCGGAATATTCCCCTAGTATACCAGCTCTTATTATACCACCATCTATTTCACAATTCAGAGTTTTATCTGTGCAATTTATATAGCAGTCTTTTAATTTATTGGTGTTTTCTACAGAACACAATTCTATTCTAGAGTTAGAAACATCAGTGCCTCTAACTATATAGCAATCCTCAAGATTTGATTTGTTTATTTTGGAATCGTATATGTTACATCTCTTAAGGTTGGAACCTTTAATGTCACATTCTGTAACATCAAAGTCATAGATTTCAAATGAATTTCTAGATCTAGCACCCTTTAGCTGAAATCTTCCGGTTGAAGTGTCATAGTTAAAGAAACAATCTGTTATTCCTCCTTCGATTACTAGATCAAACACTTTATCACGGATTACTGGAAAATAGGTCCTGAGATTTCCATCAAATCCCTTTAGATCTATAAATATTTTAAAGTCCGGGTAGTATCTAAGAAAAAGCTCGGGCTTAGAGAAACACTTGACAACATTAGCATAATTCTTCATCATGCCTTTTAACTTCTCAAGATCCTCTGCTGAATATCCAGGCATACGGTTACTAACTATATCATAGAGATAGAGAATAACATAATCCATTACTTCACGAATAGCTTCAATCTTCTTCTGATAATCTTTCCCTCCAAGATATCTAAACTCAAGATATCCTTTGGGAGCCTTTGTGAAATTGACACCGTAATACTTATCGCTAGGAACCTTGAACATCATCGGATCTATCGAGTTGATGTTTTCCAGTATCATGTATCTGCTTTTAGGCAAGACTCTTTTAATAGACTTAGCGTAAACGTTTTTTGTTCTATTCTCAAACTTAGAATAAATGAGATTCTCGTCGATACCAAGAATAAACTTTAGCTTATCCATGGTCTCTATGGGATTCTTCATATTTGATCTAGTCTTATCAAAGCTAACTGAAAACTGGAATGCGCACTTATCGTCGGTCCACCCGTTTTCATCGATCCATTTCAGAATCTTTATCATCACAGGAACTGCCTCGTTGTAACTCATTGGACCGGTTATAAGTTCCAGCATATTAGCTCCACCTGAGTAATCTGGCTCTATCTTAAAAAGATCTCTAGAAACCGGTTTATCCGAGTGGTATTTATTGGAAACCTCGATCTTCTTACCTAGAACCTCTGAAAGAGCCTCAGAGGTCCTACCCTTGGTCAAGTTCGAAAAGAATTCGAATTCAAAACCAACATCAGCCAAGGATAGGATCTGAGCTTTTTCAAAATGATTTCTATTATCCTTCATTTACGGATTTAGCAAATATTTTTCCAGTGTGCACATCAACGTTCCATATAAGTATGTTAATGTGATCACCAGTCTTAGCATTCCTGTCAGATCTATTTAAGTGTTCAGACGAAAGAAAAGCCATAAGTCCCATGGATTCTATTTCTACTAGTATTCCATTTTTTCTTTTGTGTTTAACCAAAGCTTCTACTGGCTCAACAGTTCCTTCTTCAACTTGTGATTCCAACTCGTATAGAATCACGTTTCTCTCTAATGGTCTATCTAGGGTCAAAGTTAATTTATTATTTTCCTTGATTTCTTTTACGTAGAATTCTATCTCATCTCCAGCTGAAAGGTTTGAAAGTCTTTCGTCGCTTTCAAATTCGCTCTTGTGAATTAATCCCGTGTAGATTTCTTCCCATTCAACAAAGACACCAAATGGACTAGTTCCAGTTATAGATCCTTTATATTTCTTAGTTAGATCTAATTCCTGTATTTTCTGTTCCATTATCTTGGAAATATACTTCTTATAGGAAACGATGAATATGTCTTTTGCTTCCACATATCCCTCAACCATCACGTGCATTTCTTTACCGATATAGGATTCAAAGTCGGTGATTTTATTAGCAGCAGCTAGTGATCCTGGCATGAAACATTTAATCCCACAAATATCCACGATATAACCGCCCTTATTGATGCTCTCTATCCTTGATTTATATGCTGTTGTCTCTTTCTTAATCTGATCAAAAAGTTCAGCTTTCAATGATTTTATATACTGCTCAACAACGGAACCGAAATATCCATTATTAGTTTTTCTGACGTAAGCCTGAAGTTTGCTACCTATACTGAAATCGATTCCTCCAATCCCAAGTTTTTCAGCATCTCTTTTCTCTCTCTTTAGATCTATACATATAGTTTGACCTGAATCGGTTTGAGCAAAGGCCTCGGTTTCTGTTAGTGTTACAACTCTACAAGGATAAACGTTGCCGTCAACTAGATCCTTCGTTAGATTATTCCAATCCAGACCTAAGGAATGCTTAGCATACGCCTCAGCAAGCTCTTCAGCATAATCCGCATGGCAATAAACGGTCATCCCGTGATTATTCTTAATTTTTTTGTTGGGTTTAAATCCATTAGGATTATCCCAACTGAATTCTTCATTTTCGAATTCTTGATACATCAGTTTAGTTTTTAAAAGGTTAATATTAAAGTTCTATTTATATATCTAATCTTAAAAGGTTAAAATACTGCTAAAACTATACCGGGGGTAGGAACTGTCGCTGGACCTGCCTGTGTGGAACCGCTATATAGAAATTTAAGAGAGATCAGATGAGTTGCGAAAGCTAAAGCAAGTTTTGTGGAAACCCCTAGAGGAACTATTTTTGCATCCGTCTTAGCTTTTATACCAATATTTTGAGAATTTATTGCGCTTAATAAAGTTTTAAATTCCTGTGATTGATTTGACCCGGAGAGAATTGCTAGCTCTTGTATTTTACCATTCGGGTCAAGCTTTGGAAATATCGTTGGATCTAGACCCACGTTTAAAGCAAGCCTAATCTTTTTAGAAAGTGTTATAGGAAGTCCTGGAAAAATTATTGTAAAGAATCCAGGAGCAGGTATAGAAGCAGGAGGTACCGGAGGAGCAGAAGCAAAGCAAATAGGAATTAGTCCCAGAATCGTCCAATATAGGACCACGCTTGAAGCCATTATCAGATAGGGATCTCCCTTTGAAACCAAATCAGCTATTTTAGCATCCAGCCCAAAGTTTATCAGCTTTTGCTGCATGTCAGAAGGTAGTGATCCAAGTACATTCTTAACTGAGTCCTTAGCACTTTTAACAGCATTTTGTTCCTGTACAGCATTTGATGGAATTATAGGTCCACCAGGAGGAAACCTATAAGAATCGTTCTGACTGCCCGCTGGATAAGAAGAGCTTCCAAAAACTTTAGAAATAGTAAATCTATCCTGAGCTCTCGTTACTATATCGGTAACAACAACATTTAGAGATTCACTTCCATTTAGGGTAAATCTAACATCTATTATAGGAACTCCAGCTAGTGCAGACTGAATGCCTTCTAGCGTAACATCTTTTAGAACAGAAACGACCCCACCAGCTCTAGAAGCTATTTTAAATTCGGCTTGTTTTTGAAAATCTCCTACTGTTGTAACACTTCTAGAACTTACAGTAGGAAACACAGAATCCTCATTTATTATAGGTATAAAGTTTTTTCCATCCGTTGTTATACCTAAAGATGCCGGGGTTTTCTTAGAGTTCTCTGAATATTCACCATCTTGGTTACCAGCTAGTCTTCTCTGTATGTATGGGGTTACTACATCAAGCCAAGCACCAAGCTCCGCCGTATATAGACCGCGCAATATATTGAAGTCCGCTTTGACCGCTTCTGTACCGCTAGAGTTCCCTGTGTTAGCTCTAACCGCTTTATCGAGAAGATCATCATCGTCCTGCTCTAGTGTTCTAATAAGAAAATCATAAAGATTGGAAAATCTAAGATTCCCAAAATTAGCGTCACGAAGTTCGTTCTGAGCATCCTCTTCGTCTCTATCACTATCGTAACCTAGTATAGTGTTTATGGCTCCCATATATCCATACGTTTTTATTCTAGCTTTAGCATCGGCTAGGGTAGGTCCAAATATAGCAACTCTAGTATTCTCTGGGTTGCTGAAATTAAAGGGCTCCTTATAATTAAAGATCTTATTTGAATTTTCACTTGCTGAATATAACACGAATTTAACCGTGCTATTTTTCTTGATGTCCTCGAAATCCTCATCTTTAAGCAATCCAAAAAAATCGGATAAGCTGAACTCTTCAGTTTCAGGCTCCGATGTCAAAACTTTTTTTTCACTCTCTGGTGGTACTGGAGCAGAGCCATCGTAATAGTTCTTATCCTTCTGTAATTGATTAAAAGTTTTCGTTGAGTTCTGAAGTAGAAAAAAACCAAGGCCAAACCCAAGGTCCAATATAGGTCTGAAGCTCTGTGCGAGACCTCCGTTAATAGTATTACCTGCGGGAATAGTTTTAGATCCCTTTATAGTGTTAACGTAATATTCCGAAAGCTTTCGGCCCGTCTCAAAAGGACCCGTTGATTTATTGGATGCTAAAAAATTAGAAAAATCCTGTATAAACTTTTGCCAATCCGCCATCTTTATTTGGTTTTAGATACAAAACTTAATTGAGCTTGCGTCATAGGTGAAGCAGGAGGCGAAGATGGTCCGGCAGGTGTAGCGTGTGTGTGACTATTAAAGAAGGAAAGAAATGTGTTACCCAAAACTAAATTTTCAGCTGCACCATCTCCCAGCTCTATATTACCGGACTTTATAATAACCTTGTTGTTTTCCATTCTCACTTCATCATCTCCCATTTTTATGAGGACCCTTAATCTACCTCCATTTTGGGTGTCCAACTGAACCTTTGCATTATCAAGTTCAAAAACAAGTCCATCTTTATATGTGTAAAATAAATGAAGAGGACCAGGATTAGCTTCAGCGTCATAAACAAGATACTGAGCACCATTGTAGCAATTTTCCTCTTTCATCTTATCTAAAAGATCGTTTGATATCTCCTTTAGATAGTGATAAGTCATCTTATAGTAGTTGTTTTGTTCAAAGTGAACGGCCACTACTGCACCGAGCCTAGGTATGGTCATGTTGCCACCTCCGCCGTCGCCTCCAAAAGATAAACCAGCTATCTGCTCAGCCCAAGGAAGATCCTCTGGAGGTATATCCTCAAAAAAACCAAAAACACGTATCTTAGCTCTACCCTTTCTTAAAGGATCATCTACGTCTACTATAACTCCTAGCAGGGTTCTTTCACTTGGCATAATTACATCTCAAAATCTGATTCTGGTGGATTAAAGTCACCTAAACTTATATTATATCGATCTATAGGTTTCAGGTTTCCAAGTGTCAGATCTTTTTGGGATATTATCTTTTCAATCACAAAGTCTTCTGCAGTTTTAGGATATACTCTTCCTATAGGATTGTTTGCTGGACCTTGTCCAGAACCCATTGCCTGATAAACGTCGCCAATGAACTCCGGCCCCGATGACACGGGGGGAACAGGAGGATAAACATCAACGCTACCCAATCTATTCAAATTATCAGGAACGTTCGGTGGATAAAGCTTTTCATTTATTCTTGCCTCGGGAGTTCTTGTCTCCGGTGGATAAACTCTATCCCTAAATGATTCGTCATAATTTCTATTTGGTACTCCAAGATCGTTTCCAGGAACACCCGCGTAAACATCGTCTCTGAAATCAGGATAGTTTCTGTCGGGAACACCAAGATCGCTACCGGGAACTCTTGCGTAGACGTCATCCCTTAATTCAGGATAAACCCTATCGGGAACACCAAGATCCCTGCCTGGTACGTCGTTATAAACATCACCATCCGAAGGCGGATAAACCCTACCTGGGACCCCCAGATCTTCACCTGGGACTCTTTCGTAAATGTCCCCTTCTGAAGGCGGATAAACTCTACCAGGTACTCCTAGGTCTTCACCTGGTACCTTAGAATAAGTATCGCTATCTACTGGTGGATAAACTCTATATGGCGAACCTAGATCTTCTCCCGGCACATTCTGATAGACATCAGTTCCAGACGAAGGTGCAGGATAAACCCTATCCGGACCACCGAGATCCGGTCCCGGGGTTCTAGTGTAAACATCAGAAACCCCACCGATTTCACTCGGGTATACCCTCCCTATAGCTTCATTAACATTAACACCAAGATCTTGTCCAGGAACCCTTTTATATAGATCTGATTCTCCCGCTTCCGATGGTGTTAAATACTTTCTAGCAGGCGGACCACCAAGACCTGAAGTTTGAGGATTTGGCAAAGGCTTGTCTAGATTGCTTATACTCACGTTAGAGTTTGAAAGTTGATCCAGAAAATTTTGTGCTGAATTAAAACTTAGTCCACTTAAAAGTTCAGAGGGATTAAGAGAATATATGTTACCCAATAGAGTCTGATCCAATCCACTCAAAGCGGGGTTCAGAAAATTAGCAACACCTTCATTAATAAAATCATCAACGGTGTTACTTATGAAATTAGTTAAAAGCTCACCACCAATACCCAAGGCAGCACCTACCGTCGTTGGATCCTGCATAACGGAACTTTTAGACTGATCCCATCCATCAGACAGGATCAACGGATTGCCGTCACTTCTTATATTTGGAAATTGATATTTGGTCCTAACACGGCCAACGTGCACTTTAAAACTATAGCCCACCGCATTTGCATTTCCAGAACCGGCATCTATATTATTGGGTACCGAGGTTGAGTCATCAAAATCAAACTCGCAGTTGCTGCACTCTAATATTAAGAGGGGCTTTATTCCCGATTGATCGCTCTGATTTCTAAATAAACTTAAATCCCCATCAAGTCCAGAGTTATCTATAACATTGTTCAATGCACCGGAAAAAGCATTATTAGATTGCGAGGGATCCGATCCGTAGCTTTGGCCAAAAGAATTAGCTGTTTCAGTAGCGTTAGTTGACCCCGGATTGTTATTATTACCAACCAGATTTGATAGATTGTTTATGGTAGTCAGAGCTGCTGAGGAAGCTATCAGTCTTGAGGTTTTGAAAAAGTTACGAATCTCGGTAACGAAAATGTACATTTTAAACCTTCTAAGATTTCTAGGTAGAAGCTCTCTCATGTGATCAGCATCGAAAGTGGCCTGCTTATACATCTCACCAAGAGCTGTCATTCTCTGATTCAGAGATTCAAGACAAGTGAACGTTAGTGTCTTACCTGAAGTTCTAGACGAGTTGAAGGAGGAGGCTTCTCCCGAATCGGTGTAACCACCTCTAGCAACTTTAACCAAGCCATCAAGTCCCGTTATAGATTGCAAAAACCAAGGGTAATTATCCAGCAAATCCCGGAAAGAAACACTAAATTGATTCAGTATATCTGCTCTCTTGCCGCCATCACCATTAAAAAAATCAGCCTCTCTCTGTCTAAGATAACCCTGTGCAGAAAAATAGGAAACGTTTTGACTGCTAGCTATAGTATAGGCAGGTTGCCCAAATGGATTTAAGCTAAAGAATCCGCTATTACCAGCCTGAAAAGAGTAGTTGTCTTTCTTGAAAAGAGGACTTGGTGGTTGGCCAAATTCGGCATCTATCGGAAGATTCCCAAAATCGATAACAATCTTGAACCCCAAATAGGTCGGATCTTCAAATTTTCCTTGATTTGATAGTTTAAAGCCCTTTAAAAATAGACTTCTAAGTTGATCTGTAGTTCCGGGCCAAGCCATCTTTTTTAATTTTTCTTATATTTATCAAACCCTATTATTAAACATTAACAAGAGGGAAAGGAGAAAATTTCTGCAGGATTCCCGAAGTATTAATGCTCCATTGTCTTTTAGCTAAAACTAGGGTTTGTCTCATTTGGTTCTTAGTGTCCCAAGTTACCTCCATACCCATAACAACATAGTTGCCAGATAGAAATTGATCAAGAACAGGAACCTCGTTTCCGGGCGAGAGAAAATTTTCAAGAATACCGGTATTTTGTTTTCTAAGATCCCCGCCCTTATAAACGTAGATCTGAACTGGAAGAACCTGTCCCCTATAAATGCCAGGATAATATGTTAGGAGTTCAACCTTTAGAAGCATTTTTGTAGAATCCTCCTTGTTCATTAGATTCTGATATCTGGCGTGAAAATAATTGGGATGTGTTCCTGGATTGTCTTCACTATACTCATTAACTACTCCAAGCCACTCGATTCTTTTTTCATTCTTATACAAATCCTCGGTTGCTCTTCCTTTCTGTAATATTGTGTTTAGACCTATACTATCGGGAGTACCTGCCTCTATATCATAGCTAACCACTTTATCCTCTAAATTGCTTTCCTGGTTGTTTTCATCATAGTATGCTATCTTCGTGAAGTAACCGGTCATGTTTGACTTTTGTCCAGCACCCGAAACAAGACCATATCCAGCCATAGCAAAAGGTACAGACCCAACCTTCCAGGAGTTAGAGATGACAATGGGTATATTCTTGACCTCCGGTAAACTAGCGCTCGGCATAAAAGCGTCTGTCGCAATACTTAAACCCGCTCCTATCGTGTACATTCCAATTTGTTTAGGATCTCCGCTATAAAGAAATTGGTTACCTAGATTTATAAAATTAAGATTGTAATAACAATCAACAAAACTCATAAAGAAACTATCATCGTTCTTATAAGAATCCTCAGTTACTTCGCTAATAAAATCATAATAAGAATAGTTTGGACATATCCAATTCATCTTGTCGTCCAGATCTGGGTCGTTAGAAGAAAATCCAAGGTCAAGATCCTGAGAAACCTCAAGCAGTGTTTCATATGAGGTTAAGGCTCTAAAAGATTTACTTCTCTGCGTGTATAATCCAGGAATTCTACACTCTCCAAGTATATGAAATCTTAAATTTCTTCCTTCACCATATGAGTCCATACCATTCTCAGCCACTTTAGATGTTATTTGGGTGTCTACTGTTAGTATATTAAAATCCATCCTAACGGGCTTGTAAACATCTATGTTTGATCTTATATAAACTGAGACAATATCGCCGTCCTTGGGATAGCTGACCGATAGAAACGATGTCTCCCATGCATAAAAGCTAAATTTAACCAGAGGCATAAATCCGTTCATATCTAGACTAAAATAGTCCATATATCTAGAGATCATATAACCATTAAGAATCACAAGAGGAGTTCTGTTACCCAGTGTTGCCTGTGCATTGTCACCCGTTAGATCCTTAATAATATCCCCTGCATTCTCCAGATTCTTAGCAAGATCTCCAATCTGGTCCAACTTAATGTTATTGCCCGCTATTGTCTTTACCTCTATTTGATCCCTAGAAATAGTTGCCATTAAATAAATTATTGTTGATTATTATTAGCACCGTTAACTCCACCACCACCAGCATCAGGTCCAAAAACTATGATACCATTCTTTCTAACCGTTTGTCTCTCACCAACCTGTGTCACATTAGGAGGAAGTATCTGAGCTGGCTTATTTTTTATCCTCGATTCCACAAATTGTTTTCTTCCCTCACTAGCCTTAGCTATCTTTTGTTCCTGACTCTTACGGAATGCTTGAGAAGGACTAGTATTGGTATTTCCTCCTTTTTCAAGATTCTTCTTGGCATCAAAAGAAGCCTCAAAAGTAGATCTAAGTGGCATATATAAAAACTGACCGCTATCTACTGCAAAGGGATTTGATATGTTGTTAAATTTTAAAAGAGATCCAACCGAGCCCTGGTCACCGTACTTTGCAGCAGCTACTAGATCCGGCCTCATTATATCATCGTCAGTTGTTATGTACACATTGTCTATCTGGATGTTAACCCCAGAATAGCTCATCGACGACTTTGTCAAATCCCATATTCCTATTTTAGCATTCATTTCCTCCTGGTTTGGATTAAAAACGCTTTTGTTCTTAGTTAGTGTGTCTATTGCTAGTGCCATAGTAGTAGATTATATTTAAGGTGATACAGCAGGACCCTGTGAATCCGCATCTGACTGTGTATATGGAAGAATACCAGACGTAACCCTCTGTGCATAATTTTGATCGATCGTATTTCCCTCCGTATCTGCAAAAGCTCCAGATGACTGTCCACTCGAATATGTTGTGAGCTGTGTTTCGTAAAGTCTACCGTCACCTCTATTAAACATCGATTCGATCTCACCTCTTTCTCTATCTCTGCCGTGCTGTAGGGTAAACGTAGCAATTATCTCTGTTGGAAAATCATCCGGACCTAACTTATCAGAGAAATCTATCTGAACCTTGGTGCAAATTAAATTTCCCATCATGGCTATAGGATTGCAAGGATTACCTATGACTAAATGCCACTCTCCCGTAGGGGCTCCTGTTAGAAATGAAAGAGGCATCTGTACCCTCTCCAAAAGTGTCTTTTGTAATCCAGCATTGTATATTCTTTCTATCGCAGGTGAAGCTGAGCCCTCCGATATCTGTGTTTGTATCTGTTGTACACTTAGACTACCCGCACCATTCAATCCCAAAGAATTTTGGACTTGACTGGAACCACCACCAATTGTTTCGGGACTTCCGCCGGTTTCACTTGGTGGAACTATTTTATTCGAATAGTTCTTAATAAAAGCGGCGGGGTTTCTATAAAATTCAGCAAGGCCAGCGTCTCCACCAGGAAAGTTTATAGCAGGGAATCCGCTGATGTATCGTACCTCCGGCGTTAAAAACTTTCCATAATTTGTACCAATAGCTAGCAAGCTACTCATTAAATCTATCATAGCAGCTTTGGTGTTAACTTCACCAACCGAAGTTAAATCATAGTGACATTTTATGGTAAAAGGCTCGTTACTGAATTCCAACCCTCTGCCTCTCGTAAACATCTTATCTACAGTATCCACGCTATTGTAAATATACTCGGATAGAGGACCGTCGGTGGTGGTTTCTGCAGCATCCCTAAAAGTATAAGCTATTTGTTGTCTCTCTGCCGTACTGTTTGGATCTGATATAAGGGCAAGCAAAGATAATATTTCCTGAGCTTTAGCTCCATTCTCCCCGTTGTCTTGTAGTAGCTTAGCAGCATCAACGAGATTAATGGGTAGTGATTCCCACAATCCCTTATCGAATGCTTCCTGAGCCAAAGATTCCTTTTGTGTCTGTGGGGTAAATTTAAGCCCAGATGAGAATCCCAATAAATCAGAAAGCTTATTTCCAGTATCCCCACCCATCCAGGTTACCGCCTGAGCTACAGGTCTACCAGCTCCCTGTCTTCTAGAAACATCGGAGTCCCTAATACCATCGGGAAGACTCAGATTATCCCTCATTGGTGTCGGGTACCTTCTGAGGGTTACCATATAATTATTTGGAATAGTCCCGTAATATTTACAATAAAGAAAATCTTTCCAGTTATAGGGAGCTGCAAGTCCACCTACTATATCTCCTCCCAAACTAGGTGAGAGATAAGAATTTAATGTGCTACTCAATGCAGATGCTTCTAGAGCTGCACTGGTGTTAACTAAAAAAGCAGCGGATGGATTTTTTGACTGCGTAGAAGAAATCTTAGTGTTATAATTCGAGCTTTCCGATTTGTAATAAGCTGCCATGAAGTCATTCTCACCATTACCAAAGGCATACATGAGGAAAAGACCGTATTTACCTGGCTGCCTGAATCCAGCATCATAAAAAAGAGTTCTTGGGCTTGGTCCTTTGAAAGGATTAGCAGATCCAAGATTGCTGGATCTTTGTATTACATTAGCTGCATTAGCCTGCAGAATTCTCTCGTCATATAAAACAGAGGGAGTTCTTGACTCCTGGTTATCAGGAAGGGCGTTGTCTACACCGTTAATTACGTAATAATATCCCATGAGGAATTCTTTTAATTAATAGAACAACATTTATGTTGTTCAGATTATATATTCCTCAAAAAATAGACTTGAAAAATTAATTGGTGGTAGACTATATAGAATCCCAGTCTCTCTTAAGAAGCATATCTCTAAAAGAATCGTAAGAAGATCCACTACCACTGCTAAGATCGGAAGAATCCTGTGTGGCATCCTGTTCAGATTTAGCGTCCTGGTTCTTTAGTTTCTGTAGATATCTTCTTCTTATCTCAGCTCCCATCTCTGGGGTGATGATATCGTGAAGAGCATTATCTGGGTCAACCTTTTTTAGTTCCCTTTGTAGCTTTCTTCTTTCTCTTCTGCTTTGACTCATAAAATTAAAGTGTAATGTTAAATCCTTTGGGTTTAAATAAATCCTCGCTATCTGGGGTGTGTATATCCTTACCTAAAACGAATTTAAAAAGCTTTAGAAATAAAGCGGGTATGAAAACGTCTTTGCACTTAACAACATCATTTGCAGGTATAAAGACAAACTGAGACATTGCCTCTTTCTGTGATCCGTCTGTAGAGGGTTCATTTCTTTGGGCTTCAGTAACGTCAACAGCAAAACATGGTTGCTCGTGATCAACAAATTTCGAAGATATTGCATTTCCTAAAAAATACCATTTATCGCTATCATCCACTTTATACCCCGATTCTTCTGCAAGTTCTCTCTTAGCCGTTTCTAAAAAATTAGGATCCTCTTCGTCAGTGGATCCAGTTATAGGGGATATTGAATACCCGCCTTCTCTAAAAACGTTATACTCTTTAAGTACACCCACTAGTAAAGGTAAGCCATTATTATCCGATATAAAGGGTAGAATGACAACATTAGAAAAATTAGGAACAATACCAACCATTCCTTCCCTTTCCACCACATTTAAAAATTGGGTCTCGTGGAGTATTTTATCTTCATTCTTCATTTTCTTCTATGTTTTGTTTTTTAGAGTTCTTTTTAGGAGCTTCAGTCTTTAGAGAAGCATTACCGTAGTAATTTTCTCTTATGGATCTGGATAAAGTGTTTCTTATGTCGTCAATATCAATACTATCAATAATAAATTGGATGATCTCATTTTCCGCGTCATCAAAGGAGCTGGTCAAGACATTAAAAAGATCTTTTGATGGTAGAGGTACTTGTATCTTTAGCTCTATCTCAACTGGCTTCTTTTTTTGTCTCGCTAGCAAATTATATATCGGAGATTGAGAAGCTTCGGTGTGATTCGCAGGGGATCCACCAAATTTTATAGAGGAAACAGATGCCTGTGAAGCAACTGGATTTACTGGAGCTTGAGGCTTTGGTTCAACTCTCTGAGAAGGAAACCAAGTCATATACTCTTCTAATATGGAATAGTTTATTCTGGATCCACCTTTGAAAGCTATAAAAAATTGGTCGTCCTGTTCATCTACTCTATCAAAAGAAACAATATTCATTATATTCTCACCCTTGATCCACTGGAAGTCGTGGTTATTGAAACGATTAGTTAAAATTTCAACACTTATATCTTCTCTATTTTCAGACATATTACCTTTTTTTATTTTAAAAATATTTATAATTTTCTCGAACATCCAGTCCGTTTTATTTTATTGCAAAAAATCACTTGGTTTCCCATCTCACATCAGTAAAACCATCGGATAGCAGAAGATCGACATATTTAGGGAAATCCTTCACGGTCACCCATGTACTTTTTCCCTTAGATTTCTTCTTAGAATCATATCTCCAGACATCAACCATGTTATCCATTATTTTGTCTGTACATCTTTGAAATTCATAAGTAAGAGTACCCTTCTCCTTTGTCATCTTGAGAATTTGACCGTAGTCTATAGAATCTATTCTTTCCATGTTTAGATTCTAGCCAAAATAGGGAATAAGTTCCAATTTAATTGGATTTAGAATAGTCGGAATAGATCTTAGCGACTTCTTCCGATGACATGAATCCTTTTAGAAGATTTCCAACCTCATTTATATGATCGGAAGACGATTGACCCATCTTATATGCTCTAGAATCGTCAGAATATTGATAGGACCAATCATGTCTTTTTAGAAGATCCGTGTAGTAATCTAGGAGTTTCTTTTCCTCCTCTCCGGTAGTTCTAGATAGAGACTTAGCTACAAGATAATTCAAAAATGGATTATTTTCTATCTCGGTTAGATGTGATACTACACTATATTCCTTACCTCCTAAGTTTATATAAAAAACAGGCTTATTTTGACCCTTACTGAGGGCAAACTCTATAATAGGTCTTGGACTATCCTTTTTCTCATATATCTTAAATTCACCTATTAGATCCTCCGGCGATCTCTTATTAACAACTATATTTAGCCCATTCTCCGTTATGCCATCAAACTGATATTTGCTCCCGCTTCTCTCAAGAGAGGCAACAGCATCATTCAAACCGAGCTGATCTAATATAAGATCCATATCTTCTTTTGCTTGTTCTAAAACCTGATCAACCTCGTTTTTTTCTCTGAGTTCGAGGTTATCGATGAAATCATTTAAAAAGTTTTCTAGTTTCTTCCTATTTGCATCATCTTTGAACCAATTGGTATAAGCAGCTATCTCAACAACGTAACAAGCACCGCTAGAAACCCAAGGTTTCTTTTTGCATGCATAAGCGGGTATCCAAATGTAATCTGAGACCTTACCGTCTGGCTTGACATATGCCAGTGCCACAGCTTTTTCTGTTTTTTTAGCTATGTTGATTTTATCATCTCTGAGTACATTACCATTCAAAAGGCTGTCACAGACTGCAACGTCATATCCACCATCCCATCTCTCGGTGATGCCCGAATAATTTCTTCCGCCCTTATAATTGGAAGACTCGTTCAGGAAAGAATTAAAATTAAGAATCTCACCTTTAGTCATTTCCGAAAAAAACTGTAATTATGAAATTGCTTACGTTTAGGCTTTTGCCTAGATTTATTTCGATCTTAGTTGGATGAGTAGGTATTGGGTTTTCCAATTCTATTGATCTTATTCTTCCCGGCTCTATATTTTGTCCTGGCGCTATATCAAGATCAACCTCGTCCTTTCCGTTTGGGTATTTGTCTACAGACAAAACCAGCTCTATCATATCGACTCTAAATGCTATGGATTCTATACCAGATTTAGTGGCATGAGGCTCTATTGAATACTCTATAGTTGCTTCCACGTCTGATAAGTCCTTTACTTCATCCGGTAAATTCTCCAGATAAATGTCGGTTTCACCAAGCGTGTGTATAAAAGAGTATTGGCCTCTTGGCTGATCTGTTGCCTTAGAAGCTGCAAAATGCTGATAGTCTTGTATTCTTCCCATATATTGTTGTATCTATATATCACACCAGACTTTTTTTGTAACCATATATAGAAATATCGGTATAATAAAAAAGATATGGAGAGGTTGAAAACAACTTGGTTCTTAGAAGAACCACTTGACACAGAGCACAAGAATTACATTCTTCTGGATTTTCTTAAAAAGAAAAGCGAAAATCTAGATGGCGTCTCGGTTCTGAATAGTTTAAAAGATATAGCTTATCTGGTAAAATCTATGAATTTTTTCAAAGTTGATAGGGTGATTCCAGAAAAGTTTCTAGAAGGCATACCGAAAAAGAATGTTACTCAATATAAGAGAATAGCAGAGCTTCCGAAAAACAGCGATGTTCTTAAAAAGATAGACGATATTATCGAATCCTCACTTAGCATTCTGTACGATTTTTCAGAAATCTGTCTGGAGATAATAAAGGAGGAGGAGGAAAAAATAAAAATATTTAAACTCGAATCTAAATATGACAGAATGTCAGGCCTATCAGGTTCCGGTGTTCTCCTTGTAAGAAACATGGTCTCCGAAAGACTTCTACCTTATTACTGGAAAGAAACAGTTCTTAAGACAGGCGAGGATAAAAAAGAAGTGATCGTTATGAAAAAGATTGCTTTGAAAAATAAGAAATTTTCACTTTCATACGAGCACATATATCATGAAATCCTATCTGAAATGGGCGCAGATAAAAACTTCACGCCCTCTTTTTATATTGTGGAAATATACGAGGATTTCTCAGACAAATCCGATATTCTAAAGCTGGCTAAGGATAAATTTATCGAAACACTGTCTAAAAACAGGAAGAGATAAAGCACCCTTATTTTATTTATTATCGGGTAAATATGAAGCTAGAATTTTATCTTTTGGTAAAATCTGCTCTAGCGGGTAGAATGTTATGCTTCTTCCTATATTCATTTGCCCTCATAACTTTGGCAAAAAATTCAAAAACTTCAGCAGCATCTTTTGGCTCGATGTCTCTAAATTCTCTATCCAATAGGTCATTAATAGTTCCTTTTAAATCTTGAGATGGCGTTGAAAGTCTTTCATTCACATCGGATAGATCTTTCAATCTAGCAATAGAGAAAGAACCTTTAGATTCGGAAACCTCAGAACCAACGTCTTGAGCACCTCCGCCCTGTCCCAAAACTTCCATAGAACCAACATTAACAAATGGTGCGGTTTTACCCGTTTTTGGATCCTTAAAAGAAAGACCTGGATAACCTATGGTTGATTGCTTTGCAAAAACAGAATTAGCATAACCAGCATAGTCAAAAGCTGGTTCTCTATTTATAGGACTAAGCCCAGATAATTCACTATCGTCTCTTTGATTAGAAGGGGCTAGAGGCTTATAATTGTAGTCGTGAACTTTTTTCATGAAGTGATCAAAGTCTAGTACTTCTCTTTTTGATACGTTATTTATGTTCATTTTTCAGTCTTTTATTTAAAATGTATCCTGCATAGCGCCCGGCTTGTTAAAAGCACCAAATAGGGAAGAAATCCAATTTGAAGAATCTCCTCCTGATTTTTTCTTGAGTTCTGCAACTTTTTTAGTTCCTAGAGGTCCCTGCATGGTCATTGCCTTACCTACACCTTTAGAAAGACGATCTCTTGTTTCAGGATCTAAAGAGGAGATGTATTCCTCAGAGTCTAGCTTAATCCCACTAAGGAATCCTAAAAGCTGTATCACTCTACTTTTTAGTTCCTCTTCACCAAGTTCTTCAAAAGATTCAACTACTGTTCTTACTAGTAATCCGTTCGGATCTAAACCTAATTTTTCAGCGATAGGTAGGAATATTGGATCTAGACCGCTTCTCTTAACAGAATCAACTATTGCTTCAGCAAAGTAGGGACTTAGATACTTCATATTCATTTTTTCACCGCTTAATATAGAGGCGTAATCTTCAACTGGAATTGCTTCAACAACCTCCTGAATTATCATAGAGGCAGCCGTATCTGGCTTGATTCCTAATTTGTTAAGTAGATATTCTACAAGTTTTTGCTCAACAGCAGAACCAAATCCAGGGCCTAGAAAATCAACAGCTCCCGAAAATATCTTTCCGAGATTAAAATCAAACTCTAATAAACTATCCTCTTTTTTAAAGGAATCGAAAGACTTAATGTGATTAGACATAAAACGTTATTTATTTTAGTCTATATATCACTCGTCTCCTACATTTCCGAAAGGAAAAGATCTATGGCCTTTCTTCTGTAAGCTATTTTATCCTCTTTTATCTGGGGATTCTTTAGGGGAATTTTTTTTCTGTCTATGATTTCCTTAGGTAGTAGAGGTGAGAAAGTATCCTTGAGTATTTTCTTATCCTTTCTCCATTCAAGGGGAAGGTGAAGAGCAAATCTAACAATATCGAGGTTTAGAAAAGGTGTCCTTAGTTCTAGCGTATGTGCCATGCTCATTTTATCCAATCTTGGTAAATGATAGAAAGAAAGCTCCTCGAAGATGTCTGACTTCTGCGAGTCATACTCATGTATTCTAGAATAACCTCCAAATAGTTCATCCGATCCATCACCGCTTATGACTATTCTATAACCAGTTTGCTCTTTGACAGCTTTGAATAGATGATACTGTGGTATAACCGACCCAAGATCTATAGGGCTCTCGTTCCATTTTTTATAGATATCCTGATTCAACGAATCATCCATTTCATAAGTCAATTTGGTAACAGATATGTTGAGATGCTTAGCTAATAAATCCACATATTCGGTTTCTCCGTTTTCTATAGTAAACCAATTTATACGGTCAACAGATTCAGATTTCATTATTGCAGCTATTATTGAAGAATCCAAACCACCAGATATCAAAGAGGATATTGGATAGTTTTTACTCAAAAGTCTATTCTTTACACTTTCAACCATTTTGGACCAAAGCCAGTCCATGTGATCCTCATAGCTTTTACCTTGTAATTCAAGTATCGGAACATCAAATCCTTGCCAGTAGTTACGGTAGACGTTCTGAAACATCGGAGATCCTATATTAAAGGAGTATATGTTATTGGGCAGAATTCTTTTTATCTGCTTATAGGGAGTTCTGTCGTCCGTATTGTATCCCCATTTCTTAACTATTGAAATATAGGTTTCATCTATTTCGTGTCCATCTCTCAGCACACCCTTTATTTCGGAAGATATCTCGCCATATTCGTTTACATATAAGCATTTCTTTCCAAGCGGATCGGTAAAACATATAACTTCACCGGTTTTAGCATCGTAGATAACAATAGCCCAAAATCCATCCCAGGTTTGTATATGAGGTAAGAAAAGGGCAGAAAACATTTCAACACCTCCAAATTTATATGAGCTGAATAATTCACAAAGATATTCAATGTCAGAGGAGTAAACATCCCTATCGTAATTAAAGATCTCCCCGTTGAAGAGCATATAGATGCCCTCTGATACCTGCTTAGGTTGGTACCAATTATCTCCTTCAGAAGTCTGTATAGGAAGTCTATGGTGACATAGCGTAACTCCATCAACACTTAATTCTTTCCTTTCGATTCCTCTATGTGAGATCGAATTTAAAATGTCCTCACTTGAGTTGTACTCAGTTGTTAGTATTATTCCGCACATTCTTAACTATTCTTATTAAATCGTTTACTGATTGTTGATCAAATTTGTTTTTAAATCTGGTGATGCTTATATCCGGGTA
>Ga0172367_10003661_pt1 | contig 19651 bp, 15 predicted proteins | sample Lak10m_FD_114542 | JGI IMG/M metagenome (GOLD analysis project Ga0172367, IMG submission 114542) | Freshwater microbial communities from Kabuno Bay, South-Kivu, Congo - kab_022012_10m | ecosystem: Environmental > Aquatic > Freshwater > Lake | place: Democratic Republic of the Congo: South-Kivu...
CTTCAAAGTAGAAATCAACAAAATCAAGATCTAGAAATTGCTCTTAAATCAAGTATATTGAATAAAATGAAGGTTGCATAAGAGAGACTTGCTCTACTTTATAAAATGGATCTAAGTCCTTTTAGTGAATTAGGAAACACACCCGTTTTAAAAGAGGGCTCTTTTGGATTTAAATTTCGTTGTTTATAGGTTCTTCTGGAATAATATAGGAAGCAATCGCATAGACAATTATTGAAGCAAAAAAGGTCATAAATGTAACTACCACTAGAATCAAACGTATGATGTTAGAATCCATATTTAGGTATCGACCAAAACCTCCGCAAACCCCTGAAATCCGTCTATCTGTTCTTGATCGGAACAATTTTTTATAATGTGCAACAATATAAGATTTAGGGCCCAAAGGAAAAAAGAGCCAACATAAAAGATAAATAAGGATAAAAATCCCTCCAGAAAAAAAGGTAAGGAGGATCCAGATTAAACGGATAATAGAAGCATCGAGAGAAAAATATTGAGCAAGACCTCCGCACACTCCAGCTACTTTTTTATCAAATCTATCTCTATATATTCTGCTCATAACAAAAAAACCTCGATTAATTCATAATGTTAAAAAACTCTTTAGGAATAGGGGAAATAAAGCTCATCGTCTTTCCAGATCTTGGGTGGGTAAACTTTAAGGTATGTGCGTGAAGAAATAATGTCGAACCTTTTTTATCACTTCCATAACGGCTATCCCCAAGAAGGGGGTGGCCAGCAGCTGAGGCATGAATCCGTATTTGATTTTTTCTTCCTGTCTCTAGTTGACATTTAACATAACTATAACGCCCTTTAATCCCTTTTTTAACAGAAAAATGGGTGATTGCTTCTACACCCTCATCGTCAACAACCATTTTCATATCAAAACTTTCTTTAATATGGGATCTCCATACTCCTGACTTTTCTTTAGGGATACCGTGAAGAATAGCAACGTACTGTCTTTCTACTGTTTTTGACTCAAATTGCTTTCTAAAGGACTCTTTTGCTTCTCTAGAGAGGGCAAAAGCCATAACTCCGGTTGTTTCTCTGTCTAACCTATGAACAGGAAAAACAGCGCCGTACCTTTTTTTTAAGGTTGCATGAACCGAAGATCCGGGGTTATGATCTGCATCCACAGATAGAATAAATGGGGGTTTTTCTAAGACAATAAGATCAGCATCCTCATAATATATAAGAAGATCCATCACAAAATTAGGCTTTTTTAATAAAGAAATTTTTTCGTTTTTCTCAAGCTCTACATCCTCAGTTTCTAAAAATGTATTTCTCATTACACGTCGTTGGTTTAAAATTTTCTTTAATTTACTTTTTGAAAAATCAGGGTAAAATTTCTTTAAAACTTCGTATAAACGAATCTTTTCATTTATAAGGGTATGTGTTTCTATCATAGTACAAATAGTATATCTCTTTTTCATATAACTTGACAAGAGATTGAAATCGAGCTAACTGTCAATTCTATGAATAAAGCCATTAAATACCTTTCAAATTTTGCCTACGGTATAGGTTGTGCAGCCCTTTATTTGACATCCCTTTGGATCATTATTGCTGCTATTATTGGAGTTGTATTTGATTTAAAAAACTCAGCATTTACCCTTTATAAACTTTTAGATGATGTGGCGTTAATTGTCTTTTCTATCGCTGTGATTGATGTGTCCAAATATCTAATGATCGAAGAGGTCTTAAAAGAGCATGATCGATCCCCAAAAGAGGCTAGACATGCCTTTACAAAATTTGTTTTAATTATTGTAACAGCGTTATCTTTAGAAGCTTTAGTTATTACCATAGAGTCAGTAAAAACCGATATCAGTAGGCTGATCTATCCAATTTTCATGTTTTTGACAGCCACTTTACTCATTATTGGTTTGGGTATCTACCAAAAATTAAATGCCTCCTCTGAGGAATCTAGTTCACATCGAAAGAATTAATAAAGTCACTTGCACTATGTAATTCATCATCGGAAAGATCCTTTTTAGACATGACCTCTAATTTATAAATGGTTGTTTTTACAAGGATTAGGATCCCTTTAGTTTGTCCGCCCCCTTTATTTTTTAGTAAATAATTCATTGCAGGGTGTTTACCATGTTTAATGAATTTTTTAGAAACAATCATCCCTTGATGTTCCTCAATGGGTTTAGAAAGGGCTTTAAAAAGATAGTTGCTCCCAAGCAGTGTCCATGATGAGGGGATTTTTGTAGAAACAAGAGAATAGGAGACTTTTGCATCATGTAGATACTCTTTTACATCAAGTTTTGTATCCTTTTCTTCTACATGAATTTCTTTTTCTGTAAAAGTCGGTGTTTCAGGAAAATAAATAGAAAATTTTAAATGTGAATCTTTAATTTCTACCCAATCGGTTAGGGTTATTTCACTTTTTGAAAACAAAATAAGGTGATTTTTCCAAGAAGAGGGGGTGTAGATAAAAAAGAGAAGGGAAAACAGGGTTATCAAAATAACATGTTTAAACAGTTTTTTCCGTTGAACAATAACCACTTGAGCCCCTTGAAATAGATCCCAACGTTTAGATTGGCTTTCTTTAGATTCTTTTAGATAATAGCGTAAAAGAAAAATATTTAAAGGAGAGTAAAGAAGGGGGAGGATAAAAAATGCTTTTTTGAAAGCCAATTTTAAAGAGGCTTGTAAAGGGAGTTTTTTAGAAAGTTTAATCCCAAAAATCGATTTTCCTGGGGTGGTTTGAAAAAAGTAATAAAAAAGTCCTTCCAGTGGAGCATAAAGGGGGGGGATCAAAAAAAATATAATCGTTTTTATTAAAAAAGTAGGTTCAAAAAGGATGAATATCGCGTAAAATAAAAAATAATCAATTGTTCGAGCAAAAAGTCTTGTCCATTTCATGCCCCTATTCTCTCAAAACATCAGGTTTTTTTCAATCTTAAGAAAGTCTTATCATAATGATCTTTTAATTAAAGCTCCACCGAGACAAAGGTCGTTTAAATAAAAAACAATCGATTGATCAGGGGTAACAGCTCTTTGAGGTTCATCAAAGCGTATTTTTAACCCTCCGGAAACCTCTTCAACCATGCAGGGGACATCCTTTGATCGGTAGCGGATTTTTGCAGTGCACCTTAAAGGGAATAAAGGTGGAGTTTTAACCCAACTCTCTTGTGTAGCAAAAACAGTTGTTTTAAAGAGTTCTTTACTATTTTCGCCCTGACATACATAGACTATATGATGGGTGATATCCTTTTCATAAACGTACCACGCATCTCCTTTTCCGCCAATACCAAGACCTTTTCTTTGGCCTATTGTGTAAAACCAGCCCCCGTTATGCTCCCCTAAAATTTCCCCTTTAGAAGTTTGAAAGGTCCCTTTAGCTTTTGGAAGGTAGTTTGCGATAACATCGCCAAAATTTCTTTTTCCTATAAAGCAAATCCCTGTCGAGTCTTTTTTGTTAAAGACAGGGAGGTTTGCCTTTTTTGCAATATCTCGAATCACAGGTTTTGTGTACCCACCTAAAGGAAAGAGGGTCTTTTTTAAAAGATCTTCTTTTAAAGTGTATAAGAAATAACTTTGATCCTTATTGCTATCTACCCCTCTTTGTAGAGAAAAATCGGCTCCAATTCTTGCATAATGACCGGTAGCTAAATAGGTTGCCCCTAAAGATAAGGCTTTTTTCATAAATACAGAAAATTTGATTTCTCTGTTGCATAAAATGTCTGGGTTTGGAGTTGTCCCATTTTTTAAACCCTCAATGAGATCTTCAAAAACCTCTTTGAAATATTCTTTTGAAAAATTAAAGGAGTAGAGGGGGATCTTAATTGATTCAGCAACAGCAAGTGCATCAAGATAGTCTTGTTCTGCAGGGCAATTTTCCATATCCTCTTCCCAATTTTTCATGAAAAAGGCAACCACGTTATACCCTTGCTTTTTTAATAAATAGGCAGTCACTGCTGAATCTACACCCCCTGATAAACCGACGGCAATGGTTGTTTGATCCTTCATTTATTGTTCTCCAATCTTTGCTAAATAGGATAATTCATGAGAAAATTTAGTGCACTAAATCTCTAAAAATCTTGCAAAAAAAAATATCAGGGGGGTATAATAGACCCATGAAAAGATTTTTAAAATTAGCCTTTTTAGGATTTTGTTTAGTTTTTCTTGGAATTTTTGGATACTATTACCAAATGCAGGAAAAATTAATATTTAAAGCTCTCCCATTAAATAAAGATTTTGAATATTCTTTTAAAACCCCCTTTGAAGAAGTCAATCTTACAATGAGAAATGGCGATACAGTCAATGCGATTCATTTTTTTCATGAACATCCAAAAGGGGTCATTTATTACCTTCATGGACAGGGAAACAACCTTGCTCATTGGGGAAAAAGAGCTGAAGAGTATGTAAATTATGGTTATGATGTTTTTATCATAGATTATAGGGGTTTTGGAAAAAGCACAAACAATCTATCAGAATTCAATTTGATGAAAGATGCAATAGCAGGCTATAAGTACCTTGAACAAAGATATAATGAAAAAGATATCATAGTTCACGGAGTTTCTTTAGGGACTGCAATGGCCTCGCATATTGTTTCCCATCACTCCCCAAGGATGTGTATCCTTGTTTCCCCGTATTACAATATGATTGAAACTGCCTATTACAATAGGCCTATTCTCCCTAGGTTTGTATTAAAAGTGATTCTTAAGTATCATTTAAGGACAGATAAATGGATTGGTGATGCTAAATGTCCATTATTTCTTTTTCACGGAACAGAGGATCGCTTAATTCCTTATTCTCAATCTGAAATGTTGATGAATAAATTAGCTGAAGCTGAAATTGAAAGCACTCTGTATACCTTAGAAGGTCATGGTCATGATGCTGTTCATAGACATGAAACCTATGTCAATGAAATTGAAAGATTACTAAAATGATTTCTGGAGCTCTTATCGGAGACCCTGTTGAATTTAGTATTTCTCATATTGTCTATCCTGAGATTTTTAAAAAATATGATCTTGAAGGGTCTTTTAAAAAAATCAACATACCCCAAGGGCAATTAGGACCTTTTTTTTCAAGCGCCCCAACATATGACTTTATTACTGTGACAATGCCTCATAAGGTAGATGTGGTCCCCTTTTGTCATTTTCTTTCAGAAGATGCAAAAAATATAGGTTCTGTGAACTTTATTTCACAAAAAGAGGGGTTTTTTACAGGGAGAAATTATGATGGCATTGCCGCTTTAGACGCTATTGAACACTATAAACCTGTAAATAGCCTTCATGTGGTTGTTTATGGGGCAGGAGGAGCTGGAAAAGCCGCTATTTATGAAGCGAAAAAAAGGGGAGCGTTTGTAACTGTCTTTAATCGCACTTTAAAAAAGGGGGAGATTGTAGCAAAAGAATTGAATGTTGCCTTTTCTCAAAACCTTCCCCAATGTTTTGATGTGTTAATTAATGCAACAAGTGTGGGTATGGATCCAAGGCAATCTTTTGACCTTTTTGATGACACAGTCCATTTTACTAATACAATTGTTTTGGATATGGCTTCAAGAAATAAAGATTCAATTCTTAAAAAAAGGGTGGAAAAGAGCTTAGGAATCTATATTTCTGGAGTCGATATGTTTCAAAGATTAACAATTCTAGGGTTTAGTGAAACATGCAAACAACTTCACCTTAGTATAGTATAATTTTTTTTAAATAAACATACAAACTTCTTTATAAATTCTTAAAATTTTAGTAAACTCATCTTCATTATTTGAAAAAAAGGGAGGAGAAGATGAGTATACGATTAAGTACAGAAAGAGTGGACGAAACAGAAGGAGAATTTAATAAACGACTAGATTTAGCCAAAGGAACAAGTGCTAAGACCTTAGATATTGATAAAATCGTCTCCGGTTTTGAAGACTCTCTTGAAAAGTTTAAAGGGTATAATAATGCCCTTATAGAAGAGGGGCAAAAAGGGGAGGTTGGATGGGTTTTACCTGAGCTGACTTTGTTAAAAATGAAAAAATATCTCAGGGATATGAAAATATTTCTTGTTCTTATTCAAATTTCGGACTGCTATCAAAAAGTTGAATATTGTAATAAAGACACTCAATGGTGGTTATCAAAATTTACTTCAATATCTAATATTGCAGTGGATTCAATTGCAACACTTGTTCTTATAGGAGAAAATTTTTTAAAAGATGTTTTTATCCCTACAAATAGCACATTTATAGAAATTCAGGAATTTAATGGCTCAACAACCGCCATTGTTGAAAATACTCAAAATCCCTCTTACTTTGGAGTGGCTGCCATAACTATATCGGTATTTTTTTCAAAATTGCGAACATTGCTACAAGCACGATCAGAACATCATGCCAATCAACTTGCAAAGTTAAGTAAAGTGATTATTGATGGGGAAATCATTTTAAGAGAAAGTCAAAATAGCCTTGCTCTTTGGGAGAAAACTGCAGACTTTATGAAGCGTGACTCCCATTTAACAAAAAGAGAGTTTAGTCGATTTACAAATGATTGCAGTGCATCAGGATCTCAAAATCCAGTGGTTCAGATTGCAAAAGGGGCGCTACTTCATTTGTATAAAAAGACAAAGGATACAGGCGGAGGAGGGGGGAGTAAATTAGTATCAGACAATGGAGCTAGGGTAAAACATATTCGAAGATTGACTTTAGGGGTTGATGCGACCATTGAAAAGAAAAGATCTTGCTGTTCAAAAACCCAAACACCCTATGTACACTTTCTAGATATTTTGAAAATACAAAAAAAACTACAAAGATCTAGAGAAATTGTAGCAACTGTTATTGAAAGTATGAATAAAAAGAGTAAAGAATCGGCTTTTGCTGACTATCAACTCTGTCTTAAAATTATACAGCGTCAATTAGAAAAGTCTAAAAAAGCCTTTGAGTTTGTAAACTCAATTCCGGTAGAATTTTTTAAAGAGCCACAGCAACATAAAGTGTATCGAGCCCTTGGATTAGTCGCAGCAGAAACCATTGCTATGGTTACAGAGGTCCTTGAAAAGTATGAAGAAGACATTGATAGTAAGAATCAAATTTTAAAAATTGTGAGTCTACTGTTTTTTATGGGAGGGGCAATTTTTTCCGCCTTTTCCACAGTATTTCATAAAAAGGAGATGAATCGATTAAAGCTTATAAGAGAAATAGAAAGGATTAAAGCTATAAAAGAAAAGATTCTTCCAGATTTAGAGGATATTCAAAACCTTTTGCAAAGACACCAGAATTGGGTCTCTTCTACAGCCGCTAGAGAAAATAAAGCAACATTTGATCTTTATAGGGGGGCTTTAAAAGATACTAAACCCAATTTATTGGGTTTAAACGTACAAAGGTTTAGAAAAAGAGCTGAAAGTGATTATAAAACTGGAAGTAGTCCTGAATTAATGGATTCTCCTCCCAAAATAAAGTTTTTGGATATCTGTGAAGGTATAGGAAGTGACTCTAGCCCACAATCTGAAGAAAAATCAACAGAAAAAATCCCCTTTCAAAGTGCTGTTGAGGTGATTGCTGGCGGTTTAACCGATTTAAGTGAAGATAGTGAAGAGGATTTGTTTCCATCAAGGGAAACCTTTCAACCCTCAAATCGCTTAAGAGAGAGAAATAGCTTTCTTGAGCTTAGGCAATTAGTAGAAACTCATAAAAATCCAAGGAGGTCAAGTGGGGATTTTTCTTTTCTTGAAAACCCTATTCTTGAGGAGAGTTCTGAGGAGGGGGAGGGGGAGGTTGTTGATTTTTCAGAAGAGGATTTTTAAACAGTTCACTTTGATTTAGCTACTTTTTACATATAAGATTTTCACACTAAAATGAATAAAAAAATATATAAAAATTTATTTATTTTTAATAAAATTTTATTTAAAATTTTCTTTTTACCATCAAATAAAAAAAAAGGGGGGGGAGAAAATGGATAGAAGGGAGGGGTTGGGTAGAGTTGATGAAAACGCTTTTACAAGCGATGTCGCTGCTTTAGAAAGCGCACATTCTGAACTGATTCAAGATCTTGAAGTTGAAAAAATCTTTGATGGGTATCAAAAATCCAAAACCCTTTTTGATGCCTATCATAATGCTTTTCTTTCAAATGAAAGCTTAGAATCATCGGCATTAGAGCCTACTGTTGAGACAGTAAAAACAATGTCCCAACAATTAAGAGATATGAAAGTGGCTCATATCTATGCTCAAAGAAAGGATCTCATCTATAGACAAGAATATTGTAAAAAAGAAAATGTGTGGTGTTTATCAAAAGCCACAGAAATCTCCAATATTATTTTTGACCTCTTTGTTGTTATAACGATCCTTGGAGAGGAGTTTTACGTCGATGCAGTAACCTATTTTACAAATAGTACAGTATTTAATGCCACATTGATACAAGAACAAACAACACCTTCTTATTGGTTGATAGCTGTTGTCTCTCTTTCTTTTATCATTTCTAAATTTCGATTTTTTGCTCAAAATAAAGCAGAAAAGATTGAAACCGAGCGTACCATTTTAACAAAAATACTCTTTGATGGGGATGAGGTTATCAAAGAGTATCAATCTAAATTATACATGTGGAAAAAGGTTGTTCAACTAAGTGAAAGTGGATCTTTACTAGATCTTGAAAAAAAAGGGGTGATCAAAAAAAGATTGAATCAATTTTATTCGGCACCTTTACTTTTAAGTAACGTTTCTAGAATCAAAAAACAGATTGTACCGCAACATACTGATATCGATCAATTTTACACAAAAAAATGTTGTTCAAAAGATCCTGTATTTGTTTTAAGACACTCTGATTTAATTCAAATTCGAAATAAAATACACTTTTCTAGAATGATTGTGGTAGAAGCTTTAGAGCACATCAACGATGAGTCTAACCAAGAAAGGGAAGATCTTATTTTTCATTTAAAACAGACAGTGGATCACCAAATTGAAACTCTTAAAAAAGTATTTAATCAATTAGATCAAATACCAAAATGGCAATTTTCATCTGTAAAAGCATCAAAAATTTTTAGAATAGCAACTCTTTCGCTTTTAGAATTAACTTCAATAGTGATGACATCTGTTTATGAAAATAGAAAACAAGTGGGGCATGCTACCTTAACGATAAAATTACTTGTCCTTGCTTTTGCTCTATCAAGTGGAGTATTTTCAGGACTGAGTTCACATTTTCATAGTGAGGAAATAGAAAGGATAAAGTCAAATCAAGAGGTTCTTAAATTAAAGAGTTTAAAAGGGGTGTTAAAAGATCTCATTTCAGTCCATGAAATCCTTGAGATCTACAACCAAAAGGAGGATGAGAGGGAAGTTCAATTGTTTGATGAGCTTGAGACATTACAATACTCTCTACCTAAAATTTTGAATTTTAACGTATGGAAAGTTGTTCAAAGGCTAAAAAAAAGAAACGCCTCTCAACTAGAAGTTGAACAAAAAGATCTACATAGGGAGGGACAAACCCAAAGAGGGGGAGAGGCAAAAATGGTGGATGAATCGTTATAAAAAGGGTGTAAAAAATAAGGTGCACAATTTTTGAGGATCCTATATCATTTAAACAATCTATATAATGTAAGGAATCCTTTTATGATCAGTTCAACCTTAAGTGCCCCTTTTGCCTTTTTTCAAAAAGTTTCGGGTTCTTTCTTAAAATTTATTTTTTGTGTGGCTCTTGGGGTGGGGATTTGGATGATACCCCCTCCTCAGGGGGTCTTGCTCGATGGGTGGCGTGTCTTTGCTGTCTTTATATTTACCCTTGCTGGAATGATTATAAAGCCAATGCCTCTTGGAGCAATCACTTTATTGAGTTTACTCACATTAATTGTCACAGGTGTTTTAACATTTGAACAAGCTTTTTCAGGGTTTTCTCAGTCTGTGGTTTGGTTAATAGCCGCAGCTTTTTTTATTGCAAGAGGGTTTATAAAAACAGGTCTTGGATTAAGACTTTCGTATAAAATTATGAGTTATGCGGGGGGGAGTACTTTAGGGCTTGCTTATAGCTTAGTTTTCACAGAATTTTTACTAGGTCCAGCAATCCCATCTGTGACAGCAAGAAGTGGAGGGATTTTTTACCCCATTGTGGAGTCTTTATCCAAGGCATTTGGGAGCCATCCAGAAAGCAGTAGGAAAAAAATAGGGGCCTACCTAATGCAAACAGTGTTTCAATGCAGTGCAGTCATTAGTGGGATGTCTTTAACCGGAATGTCAGGAAATCCAATGTTAAAGACGCTAGCTCTTGGATTTGGGGTTGACATCTCTTGGTCTATGTGGTTTGTTGCAGCATTAGTCCCCGGATTAGTTTCAGTGACTTTAATCCCTTTTGTTTTATACAAACTTTACCCCCCTGAAATAAAACAAACAGAGGGAATGGCAGCAATTGCTAAGAAAAAACTTGAGGATTTAGGTCCCATGTCAAAAAAAGAGAGCTTTCTTATTACAGTCTTTATTTCGATGATCCTTATGTGGTGTTTTGGTGAAAAAATCGGAATTGGCTCTACAGAAGTGGCCCTTTTTGGGGTGATTATCTTAGTTGCTTTAAACATTTTAACTTGGAATGAACTTATGGAAGAAAAGGGAGCGTGGGATACCCTTATTTGGTTTGCCTCGTTAATCACACTAGCAACCTTTCTGAAAAAATTTGGGGTAACAGATGTTTTTTCCCAATATTTAGGGGGCTTTATTCAATCAAACCATTGGCAGCTCAGTTTTATCATGATTGCAACCATTTATTTTTATGCCCACTATCTATTTGCTAGCAACATTGCTCATATCACATCGATGTTTGTCCCTTTCCTTGTCCTTTGTATAGCTGTTGGAACCCCTCCAATGCTAGCGAGTTTAGTTCTTGGCTTTTTTAGTTGCATATTTGGTGGATTGACAACCTATGGATGTGGTCCAGCCCCGATTTACTTCGGATCTGGGTATGTATCAACCAAGGAATGGTTTTCTTTAGGATTTATTATAAGTGTAATCAATCTTTTTGTTTTCTTTACAGTGGGATTTGCTTGGTGGCATTTTCTAGGGCTTACTAAAATAGGAGTTTAAAATCAAAGGGGTTTTAGAGGACAAAAAAGCTGCTGGGGAACAATTTGGTTTTGAATATATCCCAACGCTACAGCCTTCATCCAAAGAAGTTTTAGAAAAAGTAAAAAAAAGAGCAGAAAATAGATTGCGACCCCTTTTTAGAAAGAAGGAAAATAAGTGGATCGCTTTTCTTTACGGAGAAAAGGTCAAGAAAATGGAGGAAGTTCCACATATCATTGACAAAGTCAATCCGCTTGTGGGTTTTGGTGTTTTTGCGACACAATCGATTCCATATTTAACCTACATAGGGGAGTATGCAGGGGAGTTAAGGGCTCGCAAACGAAAAACCGATCGATCCAATAATTATATTTTTGGTTATATGGTGGGGTTTTTTGGAACCCCTTGGATTATAGATGCCTCAAAAAAGGGGAACTTTACAAGATTTATCAACCATAGTTTCCATCCAAATGTAAATTCTAGGGGGGTTATTGTCGATGGTCTCTACCATATTATTTTTTTCGCAAATAGGCGTATTGAAAAAGGGGAGCAATTAACCTATGACTATGGACCAACCTATTGGAATAAAAGATCTTACCCTCAAGAATTTTAAATAAAGAACTTTTTATTGCTTTCTTCTGATTTAAACTCTATATAAGAGATCATATGGGTTATAACGTTGCGCAAAAATTAATCAAAAGCCATTTAGTTTCTGGGGAAATGAAAATTGGGGAAGAGATCGGAATAAAAATTGATCAAACCCTTACTCAAGATGCCACAGGGACAATGGTGATGCTTGAACTTGAGGCTTTAGGGATAAAAAAAGCTAAAACTGAAGTTTCATGTCAATATGTCGATCATAATCAAATTCAAGCGGATAACAAAAATCCAGACGATCATTTGTACCTTCAATCTGCGGCAAAAAAGTTTGGGATATGGTTCTCAAAACCGGGAAATGGAATCAGTCATATGATTGAGTGTGAAAAATTTGCCATTCCAGGAAAAACACTGCTTGGTTCAGATAGTCACACGCCAGCTTCTGGCGGACTTGGACTTCTAGCAATCGGGGCAGGGGGGTTAGAGGTTGCTTTAGCTATTGCTGGAGAGCCCTTTTACACTATTATGCCTAAAATATGGGGGGTTAAACTTACTGGGAAACTCTCTGATTGGGTAAGTGCTAAAGATGTGATTTTAGAGCTTTTAAGAAGACATAATGTTTCTGGGGGAGTGGGAAAAATTATCGAATATTATGGACCAGGTGTAAAACACCTTAGTGCCATGGATAGACATGTAATTGCCAATATGGGTGCTGAACTTGGAGCAACAACCACTGTTTTTCCTTCCGATGAACAAACAAAATATTTCTTATCTTCTATGGGAAGAGAAAATGACTGGGTAGAAATAAAAGCAGATAAAGATGCCACCTATGATGAATATGATGAAATAGATTTATCCACGGTCGTTCCAATGATTGCAATGCCCTCAAGTCCTGGAAATGTGGTGAGGGTAAAAGAGATTGAAGGAAGAGCTATTTCTCAGGCGTATATTGGATCTTCGGCAAATCCTTGTCCAAGAGACTTTGCAATAGCTGCAATGATTACTGATGGAAAAAGGGTCCATGAAAATGTTTCCTATGACATTAACCCCTCATCAAGGCAGTCGTTAAACTTTTTAATGGAAAAGGGATACATGCAAATGCTTACAAAATCAGGGGCTCGTATTCATCAAGCAGGGTGTAACGGATGCATTGGAATGGGTCAGGCGCCAGCTACTCAAACAATTAGTTTAAGGACAACTCCAAGGAATTTTCCGGGAAGATCAGGGACAAAAGAGGATCAGGTCTACTTATGTAGCCCAGAGACAGCGGCAGCTTCTGCTTTAAAAGGGGTTATTACTGATCCTCGAGATTTAGATATGGCCTACCCGGTATTTAAAGAACCAAAAAAAATGGAAATTTTCTCAGATCTAATTCCCCCTGTTGAAGATGGGCATAAAACACCTTTGATAAAAGGGCCTAATATAGGGGAGTTTCCTGAGTTTGAAAAGTTACCAAAAAATATCTGTTGCCCTGTTCTTTTAAAAGTGGGGGATAATATTTCCACAGATGCAATCTCTCCAGCAGGAGCTGAAGTTCTTCCTTATAGAAGTAATATTCCGATGATCAGCACCTTTACTTTTGGAAGACTTGATCCTCACTATTACCAAAGGGCTATGAAAGTAAGGGATAGTGGCTCTATTATTGTGGGGGGAGCTAACTACGGTCAGGGCTCATCTCGAGAGCATGCTGCTATTTCACCTCGATTTATGGGAGTAGCCGCTGTCATTGCAAAAAGTTTTGCGCGCATTCATAGGAAAAATTTGATCAATTTTGGAGTTTTACCCCTTACCTTTAAAAACCCAAAGGATTATGAGGAGATCTCTATGAATGATCAATTAGAGATGTTAGATCTACATTCAGTTTTACAAAGCCATCAACCTCTCAAAATGAAAAATATCACTACAGGAAAGGAAATTTTATTGGACCATAGCTTTTCAAAAAGAGAATTAGAAGTGTTGCTTTCAGGGAGTTTAATTGCCCTTGTAAGAAAAAAGCATGAAGTTTAAGAGTATAATTCATACCCAAGAGAGGACACTTTAAAACAATCTTTATTTTCAAAAGACCCTTTTAACACCATACCCGATTCAAAAAGCCACTCTAAAATCATTGTACGGATAAATTCAATTTCTTCCACCTCATAGTCAGCACTTGTGTATTTCCACCCCCCTCCAATTTTTGTTAAAGAGGCTTGCTTCAAATTGTTTGTTGTTGAAAGATAGGTGTTGATAAACTCATCAAATAAAATCCACTCCCCTTGTTTTATCGAAGAAAGAGCTTTTTGTACTTCAATAATATTTCGGTCATGCTGATGAAATGTAAATGCAGATTTATGCGAAAGAGCATTATGAGGGTGTTTAAATGAAATCAATGTCCTTTTTCGAAGGGGGGTTTCAAGCCACTTTTCTGCAGGTGGGGTCTGTCTTAATCGATCATCTTGAACAACAAGTAACCCTAAAAGTAAACTTTTATTAATCACTTTTGCTAAATACAAAGGAGAGTGATTGTGTAAATCAACAACGTCATCGGGGATAGAATCTAAAAAGAAAAGTTCATCTTTTGGATTAAAAGTGACTTTTAAACAGCGCTTGTTAGAAAGGGTAAGAAGGGTCGACATATCCTTAATAAAGGAAAACTCACTAAGGATGCAATTTTCAACAAGTTCTTCTTTAATCGATACTTGTGAGTCTTGCCCCTTAAAATCCTTTTTTAGATACTCTGTCCATTCACTAAAAGCCGATAAATATTTTTTATACATATGGCCTTTCACTTCGTAGGTAGTACATAGGATAAAATGAAGTTCTAAAAACAGAATCATTTCTTCAAAAACAGTTTCTGATAAAGAATATTTTATCATCAGTTCTTGTGCGGGAAGGGATCTGTTTTCACTATTCATGACATCATTGACAATCTGTGAAAGGGTAAGATTGTCAGAGAGGGTTTCTTGTATATACTGTTTATATATTTTTGGAGTTTTAAAATGTTTATCCAAAATAGAGTTAAAAATATTATTAGAGGCTCTTGGGATATGATACCAAGAGATTAAACAATGGATGGGAACGTGTTTTAAAACTTCTTTAAAATAGTCAAGGTTTGGGCAAAAATCGGGGTTGAATTTTTCTGTGATGATTTCCAAATATTTTCTAATTTCTTTATCAACAATCAGGTTCTTTCCATCTCTATGAAAAAGATGTAAAGGAGAAAGAGTTTGAAGAACAAGGTCCATTTCTTCTCCAAAACAACCTGTGGCCTCTTCAAGTTCTTCAATAAAGACCTTTAATGGACTAAAGAGAATTTCTTCTAAAACAGCAATGAGAGTTACTGACTGTTTTTCAAGAAAAAGTCTTGCATTCAAAAATCGTTTATAATCAAAGTCAGATAGGACAACTTTACAGGGGGTGGGTATATGAATATCTTGCATAGTGCCTTTTTTTGAAAAGAGTTTGCTCTCTATAATAGGGTGAATATGGATTAGAGACAATAGATTTTTGCATAAAATTAGATTGCTCATAGAACCAAGTTTTTGCTATCATATCCTATAATCAAATAGCACCGGAAGATCTATGAATAAAAAATATAACCCAAATCAAATTGAGAAAAAGTGGCAAGAAAAGTGGGAAAAAGAGGAAACATTCAAGACAGAAGTAGACAGATCTAAACCTAAATACTATATTTTGGATATGTTTCCCTATCCAAGTGGAGCAGGTCTTCACGTGGGTCATGTAGTTGGGTATACAGGGACAGATGTTATCGCTCGTTATAAAAGACAAAAAGGATTTAACGTCCTTCACCCGATGGGCTGGGATAGTTTTGGCCTTCCGGCAGAGCAATATGCAATTAGAACTGGAACTCATCCGCAAATCACTACAGAAAAAAACATTAAAACATACAAAAAGCAGCTAAAATCGTTAGGGCTTAGTTATGACTGGAGTAGAGAGATTGCATCGTCAGATCCAAAGTATTACAAGTGGACACAATGGATTTTTACAGAGCTGTATAAAAAGGGGTTAGCCTATCAAGATGAAGTGACTGTCAATTTTTGTGAAGAACTTGGAACAGTTCTTGCAAACGAAGAGGTAGAGGAGGGTAAGTCTATAGAAGGGGGCTATCCAGTGGTTCAAAAGCCTTTAAGGCAATGGATTTTAAGGATTACACACTATGCAGAAAGGTTGCTTGAGGATCTTGAAGATTTGGATTGGCCTGAGCATTTGAAAAAACTTCAAAGAAACTGGATAGGGAAAAGTACAGGTATTGAGATTGATTTTAGAATTGAGGGATCTGATGAAGTTATTTCTTGTTTTACAACAAGAGCCGACACACTCTTGGCGGTTACTTTTATTGTTATAGCTCCGGAGCACCCTATTGTAAAAGAAGTGGTTCAAAAAAAGTATAAAGCCACATGTGCAGAGTATCAAAAAGCAGCTTCAATGAAAGGGGATATGGAAAGAACCGAGCTTTCAAAAGAAAAGACAGGGGTTTTTACAGGCAGTTATGCACAACATCCGATCACAAAGAAAAAGATCCCAATTTGGATAGCCGATTATGTCCTTGTTTCTTATGGAACTGGTTGTGTTATGGGGGTTCCATCAGAAGATGATAGAGACAAAGAGTTTGCTGAAAAGTATGATCTTGAAGTAGTGGAAGTGATTTCCGATGATGGAAACTATATAGATGGAGACAAAGACAAGTTTTCCCTTAAGGGATTGACTATGGTAGAAGCAAAAGGGGTTGTCGAAAGCTATTTGGTCAACAATCAGTTAGGGAGAATGTGTACAAAATACAAATTAAGAGATTGGCTATTTTCCCGTCAGCGTTATTGGGGAGAGCCTTTTCCAATCGTCCATGAGGAAGATGGAGAAATAAGGCTTCTTAACTTAGATGAACTGCCCTTAACCCCTCCTGTAATGGAGGATTTTTTACCCTCTCCAGATGGAAATTCGCCCCTTTCAAAAATGAGAGGATGGGTGGAGGTCATTAACCCTGAAACAGGAAAAAGAGGGTACAGAGAAACCAACACAATGCCACAATGGGCTGGATCGTGTTGGTATTATTTAAGATTTTGTGATCCAACAAATAGTGAAGAAGCTTGGGGTAAAGTTTCAGAAAATTATTGGATGCCAGTAGATTTATATGTGGGAGGAGTTGAGCATGCAGTCCTTCATTTATTATACGCAAGGTTTTGGCATAAGGTTCTTTACGATTTAGGGCATGTTTCAACAAAGGAACCTTTTCAATGTTTAAGAAATCAAGGACTTGTCACTTCAAGGTCTTATAAAAAAGAAGGGGGAGGGTATGTTTTACCTAAAGATGTGGAATATCTTGATGGAAAATATAAAGAAAAATCTACCGGAATAGATTTGTATTCTTGTATTGAAAAGATGTCGAAATCAAAATTAAACGGGGTCTCTCCTGATGAAATTATAGAAGAGTTTGGGGCCGATTCATTAAGACTCTATGAGCTTTTTATGACTCCATTTGATAAGGAAAAAATCTGGCAAAGTGATGCTGTTTCAGGTCAAAGACGGTTTTTAAATCGTATCTATGAAATGGTTATTTCTGAAAAGAGGGTAGAGGAAAGTTCTGAGGAAGGGGAAAAGCTGATTCATAGACTTGTTAAAGCTGTTGAGGAGGATCTTGAAAATTTGAGTTTTAACACAGCGATTGCAAAAATGATGGAATTTGTAAACACGTACTCACAGTTTTCAACCTATTCCAAAGAAATCTTAAAGAAATTATCCTTACTTATATACCCATTTGCCCCTCATTTTGGAGCTGAAATCTATTCTTTATTAGGATTTGAAGAAGATATTGTGTTTGTCCCATTTCCCCTTTATGACAAAAAGTATTTAGAAGATGATGAGGTGACCATTGTTTTTCAAGTGATGGGGAAATTAAGAAGTTCAGCTACTTTTGCAAAAAATTGTCCTAAGGAAAAGGTCTTAGAATGGGCAAAAGGGGATGTGAAAGTAAAAAAATATTTAACTTCTGATATTGTTAAGGAGATTTTTGTTCCAAACAAATTGGTCAACTTTGTACTCAAGAGTTAGGTGATTGTTGAGTTTTGTATATCGGATCTTCAGTTATTTTTGGTTTATAGGGATCTTGATAAAATATACCTATGATCGTTTTTTTCATCATAAGTTTTGTGGGATTTTATTATATAAAATAGGTCTTAAGAGGCAAAAAATTCTACCTAAAGGGGATAAAAAGTGTGTGTGGATTCATGCAACCTCTCTTGGAGAGGCAATGTCAACAAAGCAACTTGTTGAAAAAATAGGTAAAGCTAAGGATCGACATATTATTTTTTCTACATTTACCTCTGTGGGGTATGAGTATGCAAAAACGTTAAGGGGAGTAGATCAGGTGATTATTCTCCCTTCAGATTTAAAAGGGGTGATGAGGGATTTGATAAAAAAAATTCAACCTGACCTGTTTGTTTTGATTGAAAGTGATTACTGGTTTCATTGTTTAACAGAATTAAAAAAATATGGAACTAAAATGGTGTTGGTAGGGGGGAGGATTTCAGATCGCTCTTATAAGCGATTTAAAAGGGTTCCGATCTTTTCTCGCTCTCTTTTTTCTAATTTTGATCGCTTTTTACTCCAAGATAGTTTTATGAAAGAGAAGTTTTTAGGGTTAGGCGTTTTTGAGGAAAAGATTGACGTGATTGGAAATTTAAAATTAGACGCATACTCAGAAAATGTTTTGGAAAATTACCTTCCAAAAGGACGATCTTATATTACTTTGGGGTCAACACATAAAGATGAGGAAGAGAGTTTATTGAAAGCTTTAAGTTCATTAAAAGGGGATGTTACTTTTGTAGTGGCTCCAAGGCGACCTGATCGATTTTTAGAAGTAGAACAGCTATTAAAAAGACTCAGCCTTTCTTGGAGGTATGTCGATGAGAAGGGTAAGGGGGATGAAAGGGTTATTTTTGTTAATAAACTTGGGGTGTTAGATCGCTGTTATAAGGAAAGTGACCTTGCAATTGTTTGTGGAAGCTTTTATAAGTCCACTGGAGGGCATAATGTTTATGAACCGGTCCGTCTTGGAACCCCTGTTTTATATGGGCCATACACCTTTAATCAAGGGTCGTTAACAACCATTGTGGAGAGGTTTGGAGTTGGGGAAGAAGCAACACTGGAAAATATTCTAGAAAAGGTCCAAAAAAAGTTAAAAGAGGGGAGATTGACAAAAGAAAAAGTGGAAGAAATCAAGAGAAAATCTGAGGGGGCGACAGAAAAAGCAATAAATATAATAAATAGCTTGTTATAAAACTTCCTTTGTGGTAATGTTATGCACATATTTATCGCGGGATAGAGCAGTTGGAAGCTCGTCGGGCTCATAACCCGAAGGTCGCCGGTTCGAGTCCGTCTCCCGCTAATATAGAGGAGCTAGTATAGATCTAGCTCCTTTTTTTAATAGTGAAAGCATTATTCGCTATGAATGGCGGCTTAGCTCAGTCGGTAGAGCAACGGAATCATAATCCGCAGGTCACTGGTTCAAGTCCGGTAGCCGCTATAATTCTAAGAAGTTAAAAAAAGCATACTAGGTGAGAAAGATTTTTTATAAATGTAAAGCAGTAAAAGCTACTATATACATTGTTATTTTTAAAATTATACCATATCTAGTTTAATTGCGTGAATTGTTCCTTTCCCAGATGAGATATCCCTCTTGATCATAGGCTCTAAGCATAACAAATTTTGCATTTTTTGCAATGTCCTCTAATTCGTTCAAAGTAATTGCTTTCCCTTTTTTTTTGATAAACCGATGTCTTAAAGTAACAATTAGTGAATGCCAAATGCAATCTGAATGATAAAAACAGTGTTGCAATAGCTCTTTATCAACTTCTTTAGATTGTACCAAAAAATAGGTGTGTTTCCTAATTCATCAAAAAAATATAAGTTCTAAAATTTTTCTCGATTAACAAGAAACGCGTGAGATATTCCAATATCTTGAAAAACAAAGGAAAATCTCATGCAAAAGACAAATCGTGATTCGTGGTAGCATTAATTTTTGGTTAGATGAAGAAGCTCTTTCTAAATGGACAGCTAAGCAGACTGGCAAAAGTGGTAGACCTTTTC
>Ga0172367_10003663_pt1 | contig 19638 bp, 16 predicted proteins | sample Lak10m_FD_114542 | JGI IMG/M metagenome (GOLD analysis project Ga0172367, IMG submission 114542) | Freshwater microbial communities from Kabuno Bay, South-Kivu, Congo - kab_022012_10m | ecosystem: Environmental > Aquatic > Freshwater > Lake | place: Democratic Republic of the Congo: South-Kivu...
ATCAGTCAGGAAATCAGTCAGGAAATCAGTCAGGAAATCAGTCAGGAAATCAGTCAGGAAATCAGTCAGGAAATCAGTCAGGAAATCAGTCAGGAAATCAGTCAGGAAATCAGTCAGGAAATCGGTCAGGAAATCAGTCAGGAAATCGACTAAGAAATCGACTAAGAAATCGACTAAGAAATCGACTAAGAAATCGACTAAGAAATCGACTAAGAAATCGACTAAGAAATCGACTAAGAAATCGACTAAGAAATCGACTAAGAAACCGACTAAGAAATCGACTAAGAAATCGACTAAAAAATCGCCTAAGAAATCGACTAAGAAATCAGCTAACCGTAGTGATAGATATATTGGTAAAGTTATCCTAGTATCTTTCCCGAATATCAAAAACCCGAGATATCGGTGGATAGTTAGGAAAAGAGAAGATGGTAGATATATTGTTAGAGCGCCAAAAATAAATGTAGCTATAAGAGATCTAAACTTAAAAAGAGATAAAGACTTTGGCAAGGAAGTATTACTTCCAGTTGGTTGTAAACCATATAAACCGAACAAACACTAAATATTAGGTACAGATATTAAAGTCATGTCGACATAGAATGTTATCTCTGAAAGATGACAGTTTAAAGACCAAGAAAGGCTCTTGGCAAGTAGTGTTCAAGCGTCTTTATCTTCCAACATGTCTTCGCTGATTTTAATGTTTACTTCTTCAATTGGAATGTTAAATGTGAGTACAAACTCCTCTTTTGAGTAGACTGGAATGTTGAGAACTCTAGCTGCAACCATCTTATCAGAGATGTTCGCGATAGAGTTTGCAATGACAGCCGAGATCTTGTCGTTAACAGCTCCTCCGACGACTTCTCCTTGATGGTCCCAGATGTAGTCAACTAGGTCTTCTGGTGGGTTACCCATGAAACCAGTTAGGATGAAACGTCGACCTTGAATCAGCTTATTGTAGCCAGTTAACTTGAGTTTCGTCAGACGTTCCTTCTGGTATTTGATGGCATACTCGATATCTTCTTTATTGAGGGATTTAAGTTCTTCCATGAACCCAGGAATACCAGTCGCAATTTCAGGTATTCTTTTCGGTCCGACACTCGGAATCTTGAGCGGATTCTTACCTGTAAGACGACTCATAATCTCTTCAGTTGTTTGCTCGTATACGTCAGGATAGTACCGGTTGAGTTGTCTGATAACAGCTTGACCGATACCAGCTTTTAGAGTAGTCATAGCCGACATGTAACGAGATAGTCGTGTCTTGCGCATCTGCTCATGAATACTGTCATAAATCTTGAGAGTAGTTTGTCCAGTGAAACGAGGAATTTTGAGATCGTTAAAGTCTTTGACAGACATTTGAGTTAAGTCAACAATTCGATCCTTACCCTTATCGACAATCTGTTGTAGTCTAGTGTCTCCAAGACCTTTCACACCGATAGTCTGAAAGAAGTGGAGTAGTCTCTTCATCTTAACTACAGGATTTCCTTCGATATCATCGAGGATGATATCGGAACCTTCCCAGTGCCACGGATAGGTTTTTGGTGGTTGTTTTATCTCATTCCCTGGTAAGATTGGAGCGATGGTTTTATCGATGAGAACGTCTTTAACTTGTGGGATAACGTCACCACTTCTAGCGACTCTAATTCTAGTTCCAACACCTATAGATCTATCGATAACCCATTTACCATTATGAGCGGTAGCGCGAGTAAGTCTAACTCCATCCACATAGATAGGTTTGAAAACTACGACCGGGATGTACTTTCCATGACGTGAGATTCCCCAGTCGATATCGACCACAGTTGTATCTCGTATCTGTTCCTCTAACAGCATCTTGAAAGCTTTGGTCCCGATAGGGTTCTTGTAGTCAAGATCTTCAAGACGATTCTGTGCCATTACAAGACCATCAATAGTGTAGTCTGAGTCAGCTCTCCGTTTAGTGTAGAGCTCAACGATATCATAGAGGAGAGGAGATTTGATGACTGTATGGTAGGGCGTTTCAAATCCGAGACTCTCTAAGAGCTTAAAAGAATCATCAGGTCTGATCTGTTCAATAATTCCCGTATCGACAACTTGATAAGCCACAAAACGGATGTCTTTGAGTGAGTCACTAACAAAACCTTGGTTAACTTTAGCACTAACCATTGAACGAGGGTTCGCGTAGAGACCCTTGTACTTCTCAGACCAGACTTTCTTTGACATCATCAGTTCACCTCTTACAGCTAAGAACTTTCTGCTCGTATAGACGTCAGGTAATTTAATGTAGTCTTTCAAGTAGGTAATGTCGCCACCATAGGTACCGTCACCGCGAGTGTACAACTTTACTGTTCCGTCTCTCTGGTAGACAACCATACAGCTGACACCGTCAAGTTTCTCAGAACAGACGAGAGTGTGTTTCTTAGACTCAGCCAAGAATGGGAGTAGATCTCTGCTCTCTGGTTTCAATTTATCTAAACTCATCATTGGATACGGTAGTTTGACTCTCAATTTTTCGATCGGATCAGCACCAACCTTCTCAAACCTTCGACCAGTTAACCTTAGTCTCTTGTTGAGTTCATACTCCATCGCATCAAATGAGTTATCGCTAAAACCACCTCCATCAAAGTTATAGTACAGATAGCTAGCTATCTGTACCAACTCTTGTAGAGTTCTCAAGTCGAGAGCTTTGATATAGGTTTCTGGATCGTAGTTGATAACGTTAGCTTCTGGGAGGTATCTTGGATAACACTTGTTCTTGTAGAAGACACAGTAACACATCTTACTACACTCTTCTAGAGTCTTGCCACTACACGCTCCTTTGAGGTAGCCAGCTTGATACGTCCAAGTCTTGAGGACAGCATAGACTTCTTTGAAGTTCTTGTTGAGATTATCAGCGACTGTCTGGATACACTTCTGGACAATGTCAGAAGCTTCTGGTTTGGTTACTCTTCTTTCTTCAGCAACCCGAGTGAGAAACATGTCTTCCAACTGCTCCATTTTATGATAGAGATACTGTTCGAAAAAGTCATGTATAAATATACATGTGAGAGATTATTCGAAACGTCCACTTCTGAACAGAACGAACGTGACCGCTGCAAAGATACCTGCCTGGACGACTGTAGCCAGGTACGGACGTTCTTTGAAAGATGGAGTAAGTCCAATGATGATGTTAGTAACCATACTGTTTGAAAGGGCGACAAAGAGAACTGTCAGAATCACTACCAGATACAGTTTGGGGTACTTTTGAACTTTCTCGTCATCATCTTTATCAACACCAGGCAATACCTCGTCTAAGACCTCAAAGTTTTCTTCGTCAAGATCGTCATCGTCTACTTTAACGCTCGAGATTTTAGGCATTTTAACTCGTCCATATTTTCCTTAAGACATGTAATAACATATCTTTCTTGTACTAGTTGAAGAAGAAAATTCCATCAAAGTTATCATTGATGGTCATACTGTCCTGATCCCATCCGTAACTCTCCCATTCTGGAACGTCTTCTACCTTGCAGTCCCATTCGTCAGTCCAATCGTTATTCTTCCAGATGTACCAGGAATCATAACAACCAGACACTATAACATCACTGGTAGACCACTCAAGAAACCTCATGATTTCAATAACCTCATCAACCTCTGGAGGGTATCCCTTCCAGTATGAAGAAACCTGTTGATGTCGAGTGTAGTTTCGAAGCCCAAAGTAGCGACCCATCTTATTTAGAAGAGACTATGATATTTTCATCTTATAGACCTTCATCTCGATAGGTGAAGGGTCCTTTTAAATTTGTCTTCTCAAGAACTGAATGAGCCCAGCTAGCTCTCTCACTACTGTAACGATCACAAAACCATGTTCCTGGATTCACTGGAACAGAGTCCTGTTTCAACATGCAAGAGTTGTAGTTTGGACTTGTGAACATCTTGTTGCTACACTTCTCCGGTGCCATCGAACCTTCAACACCCAGAAGTGGTCTGCTCATCTCAAGTGCAGCTTCTTTGAGTGAAAGACCACAGATGATACACCTTTTCACAAACTCCATTTCCTCGTCTTTTCTCACCTTTCTTCACCTTTTAAGCAAGGTAGCCTTCATCTTCATTTCGTTCGGAGAAGTAGTTGAGAATGTCATCTAATAGCTGTTGTGGACATTCTGATGTCGGGACTAACAGACCAGTCAAATCTTTGGTTACATGCCGGTTCGGATCGTAGTGGTTGTTGACGAGAAGTTGCCATCTCTCGAGGTACTTCCGGTTAGCTTTAGACCCGTGAAAGTAGTGTCGGATGACACCAGGAACGTACCCTAATCGGAGACCTTGACACCGTCTCTGATAGTCTAAAACTGACTGTTTGTATCCATCAGTAGCCTGCTGGTTGACACTCTTAAGACCCTTCGAGATGAGACATAAGGCGATGTTGTTATCACCAGATCCTAGGATGCTCTTCTCGTATAGACCACCTAACCTATCATAAGCCTTCCTAGTCATCGCCCAGGCGAAACCTGGATGCCAGTAACTATGAGGCTTCTGGAGACCATATTCTTTGTTCTTAGTGTACTGGTATCCAAAGCTCTGAAAGATAGTCATCGGGTCCTCATACTTGTCCATATCAACAGCATGTGAAAACAGCTGGACAACGTCTCGACAACCATTTAAAATCTTGAGTGTATCTAGAGCCCAGGACGGACTCTCAAACTCGACGTCAGCATCGATCCAGGCGAATGCTCTCCAGGTCTCTGGAAGTAGCTTTCTGACTCCTAGATTGATCATATTTTCCTTGTGCCAGAGAGGTGGCTGATCAGTCCTAATTTGAAGGTGAGCTGGGTTGCCAGTTTCAGTAACCCAGAATTGCTGTTCCTTTCCATAACAGAGCTCTACCACGTACAGCTTAACGTGAGGCTCAGACTCGAACCGCTTCATAAACTCTCTGGCTAAAATGTATCGACGAGCGTACTGACACGGATTTGAAACCACTATAACTACATGTAGAAACTCCTCCACCGGCTCGTTATTTTGAACTGCCGCCTTAACCTCATTATGTATGTACCGAACGTTATCTATCTCAATCCCATTAATGACCGTCATATTTTATATATGACATAATTTGAAAATAGGTTTGTCTGTTCATTTATCTTTTTTTATCTATCGATTCTGTAGAATCAATTAAGCTTGTGTTGGTTTGATAGTTACCATAACGTATCCATCTTGGACTCCTGTCTTGATGGTTTCAATCTTGGGAATGTAAGGAGAGATCTTTCCAAGTCGAATTCGACTTCGTGTAGGCGAGTCTCGAGAAACCGTCTTTACGACTCTAAAACGACCATAGTTTGGTAGTGTGTAAACTAGACCTCGTGTGAACAGGTCTTCAAGACGAGACGGAGACTTAATGAACTCCTTTGTTTTCTCAATGGTTACTTTCCACTGTCCAAGTGAGAGACCATCTCGGAAATTGAACTCAGATGAAGTCACTGGTACTAAGAGCTTTGAATACAGAAAGTAGTAACTACCTTTGTAAACTGTAGCTACACATCCGTTTGAGAGGATAATGAGCCGATCACTCTTCCTACTTGGAGACATCAAAATTCGAATGTTCTCATGAGAGACCATTCGAAGACCACGACGTTGAAAGATCTCAGCAAATACCTTACACCAGATTACAAAGTGTGTCATCGTCTTTGGAAGAGTCACTCGGAAGCCTAGTGGAGAGTCTTCAACCGAGTCGACAATAGGTCGAATAATCATTGTGTTAACGACATCAGCCCATGAGTCAGAATTCTTACCAGTAGCTAGAATGTTCTCGAAAGAGTCTTGTACTTTGGCTACTCGCGGTAGGATCTCGTTTCGTAGGAGACCTCGTACACAAGTCTCGCAGGTTGTATCTTTCATATACGGGATCGAATACATGTGAGCTACAGAGTAGACATCACTCTTCGGTAGTTCCAACATTGGACGACAGATCTTGACACCATCACATACAGACACAGAATGCATCTTGTTAAGATCAAGTAGGTCTCGGTTACGGAATACGTTCATCAGAACGTTCTCAACAAGGTCACCTTGATGGTGTCCAAGACAGACTCCATAGATGTCTGGATAGAGGTCTAGAACGTGACGATAGAGAGCGAACCGAATTCGCTTAGTTTCATCTTCATAGACCTTCCTATCGATCTCACCTCGTTTGATGTGATCGATACGACGAGTGTAGAGTGGAGTACCAAAGAACTTAACCCACTCTTGGACAAAGGCCGCTTCTTGTGCTGAAACATCTCGGTTACCATAATCTACATGAACAGCTACCAACCGTGAAATCTTTCCTCTCAGGAGAAGTTGATGGAAAAGATATAGTAGAACCATTGAGTCGACACCTCCGGACAGAGAAACACAGACACCATTTTTTTTCTTTGAGAGGTGTTCACGAGACCAAGATTCGACAGCCTGGTAGAGAGGACTTGACTCGATACCTGAGTTCATCTTCAAAAGAGAATCTAGTGGTGTATACTGAAGACACTTCTCATCGAGAACCCACTGATCGAGAACTGGATACTTACCAGTGAATGAGTCAGTTACTTGAATGGTATCAGTGACTTTTGAGTAGTCGCGTAGAGTCGCGTTGAAGAAACGGTTCAAGATTGCGACCTCTTCCTTCTGAGGAAACTCGTTGAAATACTCCTTCAGAATAGACATTACCAGATCGAGATCATCAGTGTTTCGAGCATGTCGAAGTGGTAGCAATAGAAACAGTCTCATCACTAGAGGATACTGGCGATCCCTAAGGGTGAGTAGAGACCACTTGGCGAGATTGTAAGCCTTAGTATCATTCTTTCGAAAATCTCCACCACGATACAGATTCCGAGTAATCTGGTCAAGAACAATAATCAGTGCGAGCCTACTTACTGGGGAGTCACTCCACTTGTCTATCTCTCCAGACTCAGCTCTCTTCAAAAGGTCTGAAAACTCTTCTCTTACTTCAAGATCAATTGATCCGTTGAACCAGGCCTCATTGTACTTCTCACCTTTGGAGAACCAAAATCGAATCAGATGAGATACCTCTGGATCACACTGACTCAAATGCTCGTCTAGAGACTTTCCCGCAACTAGCATGTTGATGCTTGATCAACATAAGTACCCAGTTTTCATTTTATAAGATGAATACCTCATTCACGAACTTCACCAAGAACTCTTCTTCTAAAAGCTTCTCTCCAATCTACTCTATAATCGCCAATCCCACTTGTTCCTGTATTTGCCAGTACATTAACTATCTCACGAAGTGCTTCCATATCGGATTTATCTTCAGCTTCATAGAGCTTTTCATAGAGATTTTTATCGACATCTCCATATTTGATTACCCTACCCATAATGACACCTCGAATAAACTCAAAGACTTCATCTGATTTTGTTATGTATCCGAAAATAGCATGAGAAATAGCATGATTGTCGACAACATCACCGAAAATTTTAACCATAGCTTCAAATACATTTAAGCACGATAAGGCCTGTAGAGAGATGTCATGAACATAAGAAACCATATAATCTGTATCTCGTGTTATTCTAAATTCTTCATCACTTTCTTCTTCATCACTTTCTTCTTCATCACTTTCTTCGCCATCACTTTCTTCGTCATCACTTTCTTCGTCATAGTCAAGAGTAGAATATGACTCTCTGAGACCTAATCCCAAATCTTTTACGTACATAGGAATGACATCTGGAGATGATATGGAGATCTTGTTGTTAACACGAATGTATTTGAACTTTAGGTAGGTGTAAATCTCCTCTACTTCAAAAGGTTGTCTATCTAATAGCAATGTCCAACTAGGTTCTGCTCCTTTAGGAGTCCAAAAGTCACTATATACAAAATCATATAGATATCTGAAGAGACCTCTCATCGTTAAATCTCCGATGTTTCTGTATACAGTTTTTATCTCCGCTACAATTCCATATGAGTTGAATCTCCCATGATTTGATGTTGCTAATAATTCCTCTCTATATTTTTTCAGTAAGTCGTCTATATCAGTAACTCCAGGAATATCCTGACCCGAGAATAGTTCAGACTCTTTTTGGTCAATTTTATTCTTGAATTCTCTCACACTCCTCCAAAGTATTTTTAACAGTTCTTTTGTTATATGATGGTGACCTTTCTTATGACTAATATTGATGATAGCAATCTGATCGATCAATGGAAAACTCATTATACGTTTATCATCCTTTACCCTAATATAGAGACTTAGTTCCTCTTCATAGGAATCCGCATGCCAAATGCTTGGTCGAGATTCATCACTCATTTATATATCTAAATATATAAATTTACTCATTTCTCAGTCTGGATGAAGGAACAGCTAAAAACTGTACTTCGATTCTGGGATCGCCAACGTGATAAAGCTACTTAGTTCCGGAAACTACGAGCGACTAGGTTGAATGATGTCTTCTGATCTGGGGACGGTTTATGTAGTTTTCATGACCGGGATGAGGCTCATTGTTTGAAGGTCCTCGGAAAAAGTTTACAATCTTCTGCAAGATACCTTGATTCTGAGCCTTTTTTTGCCGACGAATCTCCTCTTCATATTTGCGTTGTTTCTCCTGTGACTCTCCAAATGCCCTTTCTAGGTTTGCTTGTTTTTCATCTACTTCATTTCTTCGGTAAGCTTCGGCTAGCTCTTCTTTTTCTCTTTCGTTGCGGTTTTGTCTTGCCCAAACATCAAAATGATTCTGCTTCAGCAAAAGATCATATTGTTGTTGTTCTCTTTGCTTACGTTCCCAATCATCAAAATCACTCTGACCATTCCCACTCTTTCTCCTATTCATACGACGAACACTCTTTTTCTGAGCACTTCTTCGAGAACTCTTTCTCTGAACATTTTTCCGAGCACTCTTTCTCTGAACATTTTTTCGAACACTTCTTCGAGCACTCTTTCTCTGAACATTTTTTCGAGAACTTCTTCGAGCAGGCATTTTTATACCGCGACATAAATATAGATCTTTATAGATATATTTTTAGTGACCTGCAATGAGAAGACAAAGAATGGTGTTCCATGTCAGATTGAGACCACTGAAGACTGACTGACGAAGATGTGATGGAATCAGTCCATAATTGAGTAGTTGACCAAGTGGCCAGAAGGCACAATCATAAAGATAGATATGCATGAACTTAGACTTAACTTCCTTCACAAGCCTTCCAGTTACTCAAACTCTTCTCATTGATTCCCCGATATCTGATGTCCTACATTCTCCTTATACACAATTTTTCGTAGCTCGTCATTCCACACTAATCTACCTGAAATAGTTCCTTGCTTCGTTGTCATGTCAAATCTCACTGTCACATTACCAAAATCATTCCCTGAATAATTGTAATTCCGCGTCCCAGAAATGTCTACCAAATCAGTGTTTCCTGAACTCTTTCAATTATTGATTTCACTCCACATACCATTACCCGTTTCACTGCACGTGGTCACCAAATTCCCCGTATAACTAGGACCCAACATACAATCCCTTGTTATAACCTCCCCTGGCTTGCCAACTTTACCTCCAACAAATACATTTGGACAACACGTCCCACTCACAGGACCACACGCCTTCCCACTCCCTGACTGTTCTTGAATATTATCACCCTAAAAAAGTATGTGTATACATAAAATGTACTATCTGAACCTTGGTCATGGTATTGAACACTTACCGATACCAGCAGGTCGTTTCTCTCCAGTTTTCAAGAATGATAAGGAACCTGTTCCTGAAGTTGAAATTGAAGATGATTTCGTCCCGATCGAGAAGCCGCTGGGTGATATTGAAGGAGACGAGATTATCCTTAATTTAGGTGACGAGGACGAGGAAGATAAGGAAGTTGACTATGGAGATGCTGATGAGGACAAGGAAGAGGAGCAAGCTGAAGGTGATGAGATTGTCTTTGGAGACGAGCAGGCTCCAGAGGATGTTCCAGAGGATGTCGGTGCTCTCAAAGAGCAGGCTATCATACCTATGAAACGTTACCGTAAAGTCAAAGAAGAGCCGGCAAAGAGGTTAAACCCCCGCGACACTAACCTCAAGAAGTTCGGTTATGAACACCTTAGAAACCTAATTATTCTCTTATCAGAGTTGACAGGAGTTGAAGCCAGTTTACTCATTCCTGATACTGATGACTCTGAAAACCGAGTTCGAATGCGTGTCAACATTATCAATCTGAGAGACCGAATCGAGGCGTCTGAACTCAACTTTAAGTTCCTGTTACAGAAGATGAATCTCTCTATTGATGATATCAGACCGAGTGATCTAGTCTATCTACATCCTCTCATGGAAGCGATGACAACTCCAAGGAGACCACTTCCAGCGACTCTTGCTGTGCAAGTTCAAGAGATAGCGTCTCTATTAGGAGACCAGTTGGCGACACAACTACATGCTACTTTTAGTGGCAACTTCGCAGCTTTTCAAGCTGTTGGGAGAGTCGTCTCCAACCTTCTGTCGACTCATACCGAGTCAGATAAGTACCGTAAAGTGTACATTGAGAGAGCTTGTCGTCTACTGACAGCTTCACTTCTAAGCTCACTTCCAATCTTATACGATCACTATATGAAGTCGATCGAAAATCACATCAAGTCAGTCATCCTAACAGCAGCGATGCAACGTGCTGGTGTGACTATGGAAGATCTGTAAAATAACATGTATTAGATATACATGTGTACTTACTTGGAGAATCGACAGATGACGAGATCTGTTTTGAACTCTACCTTGCAGATAGCTATCTTAGTGAGGAGTGTCTTATCATCATCACTCAACTTCCCCTTAAACTTGATTTCAAGGTCTCCAGTTTCAGTGAACTTCCAATCAGAAGAGTAACAGGAGAAACAGGCTCGGTCGTCAAAGAGTAGCGGGAGTTCTCGATCTGGGTCGGAAAAGTCATAAACTAGGAACTGGTAGGGTCCTCCCCAGATACAACCATAAACGACCAGTTTAGTGCTGTCAGGAGACTTCTTCACCTTATTAGACCAACACAGACCAAATCCAAGGTCTGCACCTTCATTCATGTAAGCATGGTTCTGTCCAGTAGTCAGGTTAAGAATATTGTAACCTTGATAGTGTTCACCACAGACGAGGTAGTCATTCCCATTTGGATGAGAGACAAAAAGATAAGGAAAACTTGAGTAATCTCTCTTGATGTCAAAGAGTAGTTTACCTGAAGAGTTCCGAACTAGACCTCGTGAGACTGCCCAGTATTCAGACTCCTTATCTTGATACCATTCAATAGTGAGAGTGTACTTACCACATGGAGACTTCTTAACTTTTTCCTCAGCTTCCTTGTACTTCGACTGATAGATATCTTCCATTGCCGAAAAATAACGTCGTTATTTCATTTTTATGTACTCATAAAATGGCATCGTTTTCATCTTACAGTGACATTCTCTCTGAGAGTGATGTCAGCTATATCATGAGCCTACCAGAGGTTGAAGTCGCTCGCAACCGAGTTCTGTCCAGAAACGTCGTCTACTTTACTGTAGAGTTGACACCTGAAATCAAGTCTAGAGTGTTGTCTCAGATGGGTCTCGATTTGAGTGAGGTTTCTAAGGTTCCGATGCGTTGGATTAGGGGAGATACAAGACCTCACATCGACTCTGGAGACGTGTTTGATAACACATATCTAGTGTATCTCACTGACAGTGAAGGTAGTCTGATTTTGGACGGAGAGAGTTTCCCTATCAGTAAGAGTACCGGTTTCGTCTTTAACGAAGGTCTCAACCACGAGACTGTAGGTACTGGAAATGAGCCTCGTTTATTGTTAGGTCCAATGAGTGAACATGGTGTTCCAGTCGGATTCGCCGGGATCTTTGGAGCTGGTGGGACTACTGTTTACTTAAGACAAAACGGATCAGATGTTGAATACAGTCAAGACGATCAAGAGACTTGGAACGTCATCGGATGGCCTTATGGAATCTTAAACACAGATACAAGTGCTGGATACCTTAAAGTAGTCCTAACTACAGATCTAACTCTGAGTAGCGTCAATGCATACTGGATCGTGTCTAGTGAGAATATCCAGTTTGGAAGTGAGTCTCTCAAAGTGGATGGTACTCTTCCAGTTATCTACATTGATGGTGTGGCTAACTACGAAGGTTTCATCAAGAACGGTGATAGCGTCTCTAATGGTTACACGAATATAAGAGTTTACAACTTGGAGGTTCGTGCTACCAACGAGTCGACTCTGGTGACTGGTGGAGGTTGGTTTGGTCAGAGCTACTACGCTCGAAACGCAGGCCAAAACTACATTATAAACTGCCATTCAGATGGTGACATCAGCAGTAACAGTGGTGGTATTATTGGAGAGGCCTCTGCACATGATGGTGGTTATGTTGCTATCATCGGTTGCTCTAGTAGCGGAAATCAAGTCTCAGGTGAGTCGACTCAGGGAGGTGGTATCGCTGGTTACCGAGCGGCTTGGCAAGGCGAGATTTTAGTTGAGTCTTGCTATACTACAGGTACTATTAGTGGTGGTGAATGTGGTGGCATTTTAGGTACTCAGAGTGGAGATAACGGTACGGTTACAGTGAGAAACTGTTATACCACTGGTGTCATCGGAGACTCAGGATGTGGTGGTATCTCTGGTCGGTACACTGGTATTAACGGTGGCGAAGTCAACATCGTCAACTGTTACACAACAGGTAATATTCTCTACGATAATAGTGGTGGTATCGTCGGAGGAGACTGTGACAACGTTAACGTCACCAACTGTTACACTACTGGTAACATCAACTCTGGAGATGGAAGTGGTGGTATCTGTGGTAGCAACGCCACCATTAACATTACCAAATGTTACGTTACTGGAACGGCTACAAGCAATGGTTTCTTCATCGGAGGGTCATCTGATATCCCAGCAAACTGCTACTCTGAAGCTGACAACTCAAGTTCAGGCTGGAACACAACTAACGCTGACTCAGTCTTAGATGGGACTCCAGATCCGATCGGTTCTGTATGGGTGTCTACTGGAGTCAACCAACCCTATGAGTTGTTGAACATGGGATATAGTCCATATACTATCAACAACATCTCAAACAACTCTCTAGTCAGAATGTACTCGACTCTAACTCTTGGCAACGAGCCTCGAAAAGACATGGCAGATATCGAATATACAGATGAGTTTGACCCGAATAGCTTTCAGGGTCAGTTCTTCCCTGGAATGGCCGATTTCGTTGACGGTAACATTGTAGCTGGAGATAAAGCCAGTGGAGACCGTCTGATAGCTTCCTATTGGGATGACCTTGGAGATGACGTTTTTGATGACTGGGGTTACTTTTATCTTTACGATGTGGACACTGGTAAGTATTACTTCCCACTGATATCACCTCAGAATCAGGCTGATGGTATCATCACCACTCAGAACGTTACTGCTTTCGGTCGGAACTTTACCATCAAACACGGATGGACTGCACGTGGTATCTTCAAGTTTGAGATTACAGTTGCTGACTCCTTAGGGTTCCGTTTTGGTGCCTATGGTAATATGGGTTCGGACGGAGACGAGTTTACCGAAGACCTTACATATGCTTACACTATCGGCGGTGCCAGTCGAACACTATACTATCACCATCACGAAGAGGATGGTGATGATGAGGAGAAACTCTGGTCTTACTTCATACCTAAGAACCAGTCCGAAAACACCTCTCAACCTTACGACGCCTATTATGACAGTGACGATATGAGTATTGTATCTAAAGAGCTTACCACTGGTCTTACAGTCTACTTCGCAAAGACAGTTGACGTTAAAGAATGGGTTGTTGAACAGCTAAAAGTTGAGGCGAATGAGGGTGAAAACTCGATCGCTCCTGGAGACTCGACTCCAGCTGCTCTCATCAGTGGACTCACCTACTCGATATTAGAGGTTCTCGGTGGTGATGAAGGTTCACATGAGACTATCACTATCAACTCAACTACAGGTGTCATCTCAACAACTAGCAGCACAGTCTACGGAAACTACTATCTGTACATTAGAAACTCAGGAAGTTACCACATTTCACAGTACCTACTTTCAGTGTCTGGAACCTCAGAACCAGAACCAGAAATAGTCTCCTACAAGAGACCAGCTGGAACGTTAGGTTATGATCTCATACTAGACAGACTCTCGGTTAAAGGTCAAGTCTACACATCGATAGCGACAGCCCCTTCTACAGCTACTTCAGCAGGTAATAAAGGTGATGTTAGATTTAGTGACGGTTACATCTACGTTTGTATCGCGCCAAACACATGGAAACGAGCTGCCATCGCTACATGGTAAATTTGATGTTATACACATCAAAGTTAGTCAGTCATATCAGTATGTTTTGAAACTGCTTTCCAGACCTTGTAAGAGAGTTTCCTCCATGTTTCTTTCTCTTCAGGTGTTTCGAGTAGAAACACCAGATTTTGTGAGTTGAATGCAATGTGTTCGTGTCCTTCAGCAACAACCTTCTGTTGAGACTTTGGAGTGAAGAAGTTGATGAGACCAAACATTTCAACATGTCAGGATACGAGTTTCACTTTTTGTACGTCGATGTATGTAATCAGTGTAGTTTCGTGTGTACTTATAAGTTACTTCTTGATCTGGCGTGTCTTCTTCACTACTTTCTTAACTGGGACTTCTACTGGAATGCGATCTCGATAAGGTGCTCCAAAGAGTGGCAGTTTGGACTTCTTCCAGTCCTTAGACTCTTGAGCTGTTTCTAGTTCAAATCGAGCGTTAAGAGAGTTAACCAAATTGTCTACGTCACAGAAGAACTTCTTGCCGTTGTAAGGAACGTTAGTGGCTGGCAGAGTGTGATCGTTGCCGTATGACCAGCAAACGACCTTAGCGAGCTTCCCGTCGGCTCCAGTTCGGATCGTTCCATCTTCATGTGTGGTCAGATCTTCTGTGGTCTTGATCAGCTTACGCTGAATGTAACCTGTCTCAGCTGTCTTCAGAGCTGAGTCGGTGAGACCTTCACGACCACCCATTGTATGCATGAAGAACTCGGCTACTGTGAGCCCGACAAGGTAGCAGTGTCGGACGAAACCACGAGCTTCTGGTGAAGGATCCTTAGCTGCAAAGTAGGCTAGAGTTCGTGTGCCGTTTGCAAGCTGAGGTTCTGGCCGACGACCGTTCACCATCTGCTGACCGACAGCACTGGCAATCTGAGCCAGGTTAACGTCACTACCCTTCGAACCAGACCGGCTCATATCTGTGAACCGGTTGTGATACTTAGTGAGTAGTTGTGTTGCTAGCTTGTTACCGATAGCAGTAGCGTTTGCAAGTTCTGCCACTTCACTGTTCTCCAGATGACGCGCCTGCTTGATCGGGTCAACAAAACCAGGTCGGCGTCGGATAGCGTCAACACGCGTCTCAATCGTGTTCATAGCAGACTCGATGATCGAATCGTCCTCTACAAGACAGTCTCGGAAACCAACGCTAAAACCACGCTCAGTCATCCAGAGGTTGATCAACCACTGACACTCACTCATAAAGTCAGCACAGACTTGACTTCCGTACTCAGTCGCAAGGTACCGGATAAGAGAGTTGTTTGACCGGCCGAGAGTAGCCTTAGTCATGTGTCCAAGTAGAAGGATTCCGTCGCGGATGACAACACCTCCGTGCACATACTGGAGAGTCTCTGGAAATAGAGAACTGAACAGGAACTTACCTGAGAGCTCAGCTCCATGTTCCGAGTTCAACTCTTCAAGTTCCATGTCAAGATTCTTCCGCAGTTGAGATGAGATCTGCTCACACAGTCTGTCGTAGATCTGCTCGATAGCGTAGAGTTGAAGGTCTCCTGGAGCCTCCCAGTCACACTCATTACACTCCTTCATTACAGTCTTAACTACGTCGTCAACACCCTTGTGATACTTCTTAGCGAGCTCAACAAACTTCTCCATGTACATGTACTTGCGCTGATCCTGACGTCGAGCTCGCATTCGAAGAGACTTCAGTGTGTGGTCTCGACGAGCTCGATAGAGACAATCACAGAAACGAGGAAGTGCCATAACATCGTTCTCACGAGTCAAAATGTAAGAACCGAGAAGAGCGTCTTGAACCATGCCAATCATCGTGTTACTACCTTGATTCGATAGGATACGCTTGTTGACGTGAAAGAGTGTCTCAATCTCGGCCGCGCCCTGATCATCTCCAGCCGGATACATATTACCTTCATCACCGTCAAAATCCATGTTCAAAGGTGTGGTGATACAGAGGTTAACTTGGAACGTCAAACCACCGACAATTCGAACACGGACACCTTGCATTGAACCACCGTGTAGAGTAGGATGTCGGTGAAGGATGACAAAGTCTCCGTTCTGAATCTGGCGTTCAACCACGTCTCCAAGCTTGAGTTCAAAGCTGTTTCGCTTACTCGGAGGAATGTAGATCTGCTGCTCGTCTCGAATGATGTAGTTTGCCTTCCCGTCCTGTACAAGTTTGACGAGACGCTTCTGGTTGAGCTTACACACGATCTCCTTGCGTGTGATCTTCTTTGCAATGAACTCCGGAACTCCCAGCTCATCGATCTCAAGATCCGGACCGGCTGAAACAACAGTACGAGCCGTGAAGTTGTTTCGCTTGCCCATGACGTTTCCGCGCATGTGACCTCGCTTACCCTTGATGAGTGCTTTGAAGGTCTTGTAGATACGACCTCCACGCTGCACAAAACCCTTCATCGGACCACTGTTGATGAGAGTCTCGATCGAGTTCACTAGCTTGAGATACTCACCTGAGATCTCCTTGAAAACATCTGTAGACTTCTTGCAGTTACCCTTCATCATCTGATGGATGTTGTAGTTGATACGGACAACTTGAGTATAGACGATAGTCAGATCACTATCTGTCTGCTCATCGTTTCGGTACACTGGAGGTCGACACACTGGCGGAATCACCGGAAGGTACTTGATCAGCATACCGTCAATATCTCCTTTGAAGCCAAGAAGATCAACAGTATCCTTGTCCTTTTGTACTGTCTGTAGCAGCTCAAGAATCCGGTTCATCTCAATCTGATGCAACTCGTCCGCCTCCTCGTAAAAGAGAGACTCAGTCTTCTTGAAGATGACAGGATAGAGTGGTGACTTGCAGTGAGGACACGGTTCACGAGTCTTCTTGGTCTTGCGGTTCTTGTTAGCTTCTGTCATCAACAGCTTGAGACGCTTGGAAGTCGGAATCTTGCTAAAGTTGAGAGCTTGAAGCTTGGCAGGACTCACAGCTGGCTTACCGCAGTTATGACATACTGAACATAGAATGTAGTAGAGGGACTGCTTAGTGAGAGGATGAGCTACTGGAATGTGAAGCTTAACATGACCATAGTGACCAGGACAGTTTAGCTGCTTCTTACCACACATCTCACAGATACTGTCAGAAGAGTAGTCTCCATTGTAAGGACCCAGGTAAGGACTGTTGATACCATACGGACCAGACGGATCCTTCGGATCCTTACCGACACGATAGCTCATTCCTTGAATGACCTTCTGACTCAGAAGACTGTACTGAATAGTGTTGATACCATTGCTACGGACACGAGACTTGACAATCACGTCTTCCTCATCTTCCTGATCAGCATCATCTTCCTCAGTCTCAGACTCAGACTCGTTCTCAGACTCTTCATCTGACTTCTCAGTCTCGTCTTCGCCTGAATTCTCGGATTCAGAATCAGAAGCCTCTGGATCACGTCCCAGACCAAGATCAATCTCATCATCATCGAGATCATAGATCTCATCACCACCATCACTCGAATACTCTTCGTCGCTCATCGTTAACACAATGACCTGATAAACACTCTCTAGTGTTTATATTTCAGTTTTGGCTCCTAGTCCAGGAATTTAGTCGCCTCAATCTGAGAAGAGACTACCTCACTTACACACTTCGGAATCGAAGTTAGAAGATCTGGATAGTCAGTCACATAGTAGAACTTGACGTGAGTCATATTCTCAGGTCGAGACAGTACCTGTTGTAGACGAGACTGCACAGACTCATGATAACACAAACTAGCTACAATCACATCTTCCCGCGACTGCCTAACACTCTCAATGAGCGCCTGCTCGTCAAGTACAAAACGAGACCGGATCTGACTCCGCTTAAAAACTCCAAAGACACTTCGAGCTAGTGAAGTCGCTCCTGGACCAATAAAGACAAGTGCACGTGACATCTTACTCCAATAGTAAGATGTAGTTTCATTTCTAACAGTAGCCTAGACGCTGACAAGCCCACTGAGCACAGCTCGCAATGTGACATGCAGTTGAGACGAGAATACCGCAGATAGTAGCCGCCAAACCACCTGATAGAAGACCACACCCAACTGACGTTCCGATAGAAATCACGCCGTTTGCAACGTCCTCACAAATCGAGCAACTCCGACCCAGACTCAACCGAAAATCCTCTTCTGTGACAGTCTTGCTACAGCGTGGAATAGATGGTCGAACAACTGCTGAACCGACCAGTGAACGCGTCACCTCATACACGATACGACCATCAAAATTGACTGAACAGAATTGTCCCTGAGAGTCAACCGAGTACTCAAAAATAGATCGGTCAAACCTCTCTGCTTTGAACAGGTTACAGACACGATCTTGGACTGTCTGAACACCTGCCGGTTGGACCTTGACAGCACGTAGGTCTGGCAACGTGAGAGCGTCTGGAGTCACTACTAGAGTACAAACTCCGCCAGTAGTCGAAACGTATGTATTCCGCGCATTGTAGTCAAACAAGAACTGACCGGCCAGGTTCCCGGTCGAATCGTATGCAACTAGACTCGCCCAACCTTCATCAACATCATATGATAGATTTGCACTACCGCTAACGTTCCCGTTAACTGGAGACAACGTTAGCTGCTGACGAGACGCAAATGGAGACGCTGTCGGCATCTGAGAACGCATCTGGCCCAGAACGCCACCTAGAGTCACTGTCGATGCAAATAGAACTGTCGACACTACAGCCAAGCCGATAATAGCACTCTGAAGCCGGTATAGATGACCTGTCATCGGATGCAGGAGAGGAGAAGACAAGCTATCTGAAGATGACATTTTCAACAGACACAACCGATGGTTTCACTTGTCGAAACTTGTCACTCATTTCCTCGTGACTAAGAACACAAAGTACCAAACAGACATTTCTATGGCTGTATTTACATCCGGATGACGATAGCTGACGTGTTGTCTTGAGGAGCCTGCCACCACTTTCCGCTCGCGCTCGCCAGCGTGCTCATCATAGCTATACTTCTCGTCGACAAGGCGTGCCGCCGATGATATCTTGGCTAGTGTGAGACATCTTTGACTTGATAAGATGTTAGCATATCTTTCATTTTTTCACTTACTGAATGACAAGTGGAAATATGACGTTTCTGATATGAACCACGAAAAGTCGGACATTTTCGAAAGTTGGAAAAACGCTTCCTATGAGGCTCCCACGAGATCAGTTTTCGGAAAACGTCGTATTAGGGTCGTAAGACCCTCTCCATTCACGAGTTAGTTTTTCGACCGACCAAAAAGTTGGGTCAAGTGACCGGGTACCCCTCGGAAGATTTTGAACTCTTGAACTGTAAGCGTTTTTCCTCGTAAGACCTCTCCTATTCACGAGTTCAAAAAAGTTAAAAATATGACGTTCCTGATATGAACCACGGAAAGTCCGAACTTTTTCAAAGTTGGAAAAACGCTTCCTATGAGGCTCCCACGAGATCAGTTTTCGGAAAACATCATATTAGGGTCGAAAGACCCTCTCCATTCACG
>Ga0172367_10003668_pt1 | contig 19628 bp, 25 predicted proteins | sample Lak10m_FD_114542 | JGI IMG/M metagenome (GOLD analysis project Ga0172367, IMG submission 114542) | Freshwater microbial communities from Kabuno Bay, South-Kivu, Congo - kab_022012_10m | ecosystem: Environmental > Aquatic > Freshwater > Lake | place: Democratic Republic of the Congo: South-Kivu...
CTCTTCGCCAACGCCTTGCGGCATTGTCGCAACAACAGAGTCGTTGAGGTAGTTGTTGCGCTTGGTCGCTTCGAGCGCCGCTTTCGGTGACCGCGAACGGTCGACACGGACGCGACGGACGATGAGGTCGCTTTGAGCTTCGATGCGCTTGCGAAATCCAGTGACGAACTCCGCGATGAGCGAATCGAGGTGATTCTTCATCACCTCTTGGGCGGGATCCTGAGGGAACCCCGCTTTGCGAAGCGCCGCGCCCAGGTTCTCTTGAACCTTGGCGATTTGCCCAGGGGTCATTTCGGACGGGGTCATAACTTGCGTCATGGCGTCGTCTTCTTTCTTAACAAGCTGCACCCACGCTCGGGATTTAAGACTCTTCCATTGCGGATTCGTCACAGCAGAAAAAAGCCCGTAGCTACTTTCTGCTGTGGCGGATCCAAGAGATATAAAGATCCGAAAGCTATCATATATACTACATGATATGCGCATGTTGTCAAGTTTTCCCCAGACACATGCCCGCCTCTTTTGCTATACTTCCCCAATGCCAAAGGAAGAGCACAATTTCAAGGTCGAAGGTGGAACTCCTCTCAATGGTGAGATAGTCACCAACAGATCAAAGAATGGTGCGGTCGCGCTCCTTGCTGCTTCCCTCCTCAATAAAGGAGTGACCACGCTCCGCGAAGTTCCAAAAATCGAAGAAGTGAAGCGCCTCATTGAAGTGCTCGAATCTATTGGCGTTTCAGTTTCTTGGAATGACCACGATCTTACTATCACTCCGCCAGAAAAAATAAATCTCGCCACTATTGATGAGAAAGCCGCTGCGCGCACGCGCTCCATTCTCATGTTCATTGGCCCGCTCTTACACCACTTTGAAACCTTCGATATTCCACAATCTGGCGGATGTACGTTAGGACTTCGTTCCGTACGGCCACACCTTTGGGCACTTGAAAAATTTGGTGTTTCCATAGAGGCGCTCTCTGACTCCTTCCGTGTTACGCACGGCGAACTCTCGGGTACAGACATTGTGCTGTATGAAAGCAGCGATACAGCAACTATAAACACACTCTTTGCAGCGGCGCGGATTACCGGCACCACCGTCATAAAATACGCATCGTCTAACTACCAGGTGCAAGAAGTGTGCGGATACCTTATGGCCCTTGGCATTCACATCGAAGGATTGGGTACTACCACACTCACCGTACACGGGAAAAAGGATATTGCGGTGGATGTGGAATACACTGTGGCGGAAGACCCCACCGATGCCATGTTTTTCATCGCATCAGCTGCAGTCACAAAGTCTTCGCTCACAATAAAAAATGCACCGATAGAATTTTTGGAAGTTGAGCTTGCCATACTTTCCAAAATGGGACTACAGTTCACCGTTACTCCTGCCGGAGTTTCTGAAAATGGTATTACCAAGCTCGCGCATCTTTCATTCTCTCCTTCCACGCTCACTGCGTTTCCTGAAAAAATACACGCACGTCCGTACCCTGGCCTTAACATCGACAACCTTCCCTTCTTTGCAGTCATCGCAACCCAAGCTGAAGGTAAAACACTTATACATGACTGGGTGTATGAGAAACGCGCCATTTACTACACCGAGCTTGATCGCCTCGGTGCAGAAACCCAGCTCTACGACCCACACCGCATCCAGATTATGGGTAAACGACACTTGCGCGGCGCAGAAATTGTGTGCCCGCCTGCACTTCGCCCAGCAACCATTCTGCTTATTGGGATGCTCGCTTCTGAAGGAAGCTCTATGCTCCGGAATGTATATAGCATTAACCGGGGGTATGAAGATTTAGCTGCGCGCCTGCGCTCCATTGGCGCGTCTGTCGAACACGCATAGCCACTCATTACTGTTCAAACTGTATAAAAAGACACCCCCTAAATCATACAATAAATTTCCTATAGGAAATTTATTGTATGATTTATATAAGCTCTATGTGGCGTATACTCTGTGGCAATGAAGCATATTGGAGACTTGCTGGCAGACAAGACAGGAGGTAAGGAGCGAAAGACTGAACGCGGAGAGCTGATGCGGTATTTCCGCGCACATCTAAATGCCGCTCGAGCAACCGACGGTCATGAACTCATCACCATGTCGCGCATGGGGAAAATTTTAGAAGGCATTCCTACGCGCGATTTGTATTACCTCAAAAGCGTCTGCAGCAAGGCAAAGAACTTCAGTAAAAAGTTCTGGTGGGAGGTTGACCCTAAAAAACACACTAAAGAAAATCGTAACCATCAACCGTTTTAACTCTTGACGAAAAAACGCTCGTTCGCTACCGTATTTTAACAGCGCCTCCTATTCAGAGACGTTGTACAGAGGGTGCTCCTGAACACGTAGCACCTGAACTTCAGAACCATCTTTGCGTGAGTATACGGCGAATGCCCAAGAACCGCTGCGTATTCAGAAAGGTGTGATGTTCGTTGTTCCTTGCGAGCGCGGTAGCTTCTCCTCTCCGTCCCCCCAGGCCCCCCGGGAGATGCGCCCCGCTCGCAAGTTCTGATCACCAGTCACCTTTCCAAGGTGGCTTTTTTGTTTTATTGTGGTTTGTAATGGACCCTATTGTGCAAAACGGCGACCCGGTGCTCCGCCAGAGCGCAGAGCCAGTCGCCAAAGAAGAGTTTGGTACCGCTGAACTCTCTGAAATAATTTCTCGTATGGCAAAAGTACTTCACGGAGAAGTGGGTACGTTTTCAATTGGCGTGGCGCTCGCAGCCCCGCAGGTAGGAATTTCTAAGCGCATTTTCCTGGTGCGGTATGACCGCACACACACCAAGCCTCATGCGGACAAAAGCCCAAGCGCGCCTGACCTTGGAGTGTTCATCAACCCGAAAATAATTAAAAGCTCGCGTCGAAAAGTTCCCATGGATGAAGGATGTCTTTCAGTACGCGGACTCTACGGAACCGTCATGCGACACGAACGCTCTACGGTGGTGGCATATGACGAGCATGGGAAGAAATTTGAGCGCGGAGGTGGAGGGTTACTTTCTCAAATTTTTCAACATGAGATAGCTCACTTAGACGGCGAACTTTTTATTGACCATGCCGAAGAGGTATGGGAACAGCCTGAAGAACAAAAAGCTCATGCCTGAAAAATTCGTTTTCTTTGGAACGCCGTACGTGGCTCGCGATACGCTTACCTATCTTATTGAGCATGGGTTTACCCCTTCGCTCGTGGTCACCTCTGCTGATGCGCCTCGCGGGCGCGGGCTCACGCTTACTCCATGCGAAACAAAAGTCTATGCTCAGGAAAAAAACCTAAACGTTATCAGTCCTGAACGATTGTCTCCAGATGTCTTGCAAGAAATACGTGCTTGCGGTGCACAGTTTGGAATTGTAGTGGCATATGGGAAATTCCTTCCTGAACCCCTCCTCCATCTTCTCCCTCAAGGAGCAATAAATGTGCACTATTCCCTTCTTCCAAAATATCGAGGCGCATCTCCTGTTGAGACAGCACTCCTTAATGGGGATACGGTCACTGGCGTTTCTATACAGAAAATGGTGAAAGAGATGGATGCCGGGGATGTGCTCGCTATGCGCGAAGTTGCTATTGAACAAACTGAAACCACGCGCGAACTACGACCGCGCCTGATTGCACTTGGCGCGAAGCTTCTTGTTGAAATACTCCCTACATATCTTCGTGGAGAGCTGTCTGGAACTCCTCAGAATCCTGCGGAAGTTACGTTTGCAAAAAAAATAGCAAAGCATGAAGGCGAGCTTGATATGGCAGGAGACGCACAGCTGAACTGGAACAAATACCGAGCATTTGCAGAGAATCCCGGTACCTTTTTTTTCAAAAACGGTAAAAGAATAAAAATAAAAACGGCAAAATTTGAAAACGGTGTATTTACTCCCCTGCGCGTCATCCCGGAAGGAAAAACAGAAACTGATTTTTCCGCTATTCGCTAATATCAAATATCTTCCGCGGCGAGCGATGTCCTGAAATCATTTTCACCTTACCAACCGACACTGAAAATTCTTCCGCCACTAATTCACGCACTCGCATGTTTGCAAGGTTTCGTTCTGCAGGCTCCTTCACTGCTATAGAAAGTGTTTTTTCATCAAGACGCATGACGCTTTCACGTCTTGCGCCCGGTTTCACTTCTACCCGGACGTACATACTCCGTTACAACAGCTTCAAATATCTGGACATGCTACTTAGCCCCAAATCCACGCAAAAGTGATTTAATAGCGCCATTTCGAACCCGAGATGCGCTAATGCGCTTTTTGTGGGCACGAGAAAGTTTCTGTGCGACATCGCGCACTACGGTCGTAAGCGCATGATCCAGCTTTGCTTTAGTGGATTCCGCGCGGAAATCTCCTGACTCATGCGTTATCTGCAGTTCTGCACGCCATATGTCTCCTTTTTTCATACCTCCCACGGCACGCTCGAGTTCTACCGATGCATATGCCTGCGCCGTACCCTCATCAATAAACCGCGCAAGCGCCCCCACTTTTTCTTCAACCGTCGCAGTCATTTCTGACGTTGGTTCGTACTTGGTTCCCTTTATTCGTATTTGCATAGTTCACACAGTATATCGTGATCCAAACGGAAAAACAGTCGGTGAAGACTGTTTTTCCGTTTTGTACACTTCGTTACAAGCTCTAGTTGAAGAAGAGTTGGTACGAATTCATGAAGAACAGCGTACATGCGCCCTCTTGCCTATCTTTAATACCGTTATAGTCATTGTCTATGCCGTCGGTGCAGGTGAGCTCATCGTCTTCAGCTTCATTATATGGCCAGCAGTCTTGGTCATAACCATCTGTTTTTCCGTCATAATCATTATCGACCATGTCTCGGCACAACTCTAGGGTATCTTCTTTTGGTCGGAATTCTGCGCAACTCTCATCGAGAAGATCAGTCTTGCCGTTGTAGTTGTTATCAATCCCGTCTGAACACGTTTCAAGTGTGTTTTCTGCTGGAGCAAACGGGGCACAGTTTGGATCGTAGAGATCCGTAAGCCCGTTGCCGTCATTATCTTTTCCGTCAGTGCAGAGCGCGAGAGTGGTTTCAGGGACTTTATACGGCGCACAGTCAGAATCTTCAAAGTCTTTCTTCCCGTCGCGGTCATTGTCCAGGCCGTCAGTACAACGCGCAACGCTATTTTCAGTCTGAAGCGTGATGCTTGCGCGCTCTGCTGGATATATTTCAGCACCAGTTGAAGAGCCGCGATACACCGTGACCGTTACCGTGTATGAACCGCCTACTGCATATACGTGAGACTTGCTCCATGCAGGAATACTGATGTTTGCAGAGCTCTTGTAGTAACTTGCAAGCGTCTGCGCGTTCACTATTTCAGTTTGGCCATCGCCCCAAGAAAATTTCACGTACTGTGCCCTTTCCTTACCTTTGAAATTAGTAATTGAGGCACTGCCTGTGAGATTTAGCGTGGTTCCCACCATATCAGCGGTAGAGATACGTACTGAATACACTGCCGGTGCAGTGGTCACATTATCTGCCCCACCCTTTGCAAGCACTGAAGGCACAGAAACAAAAACGGCGCCTGCGATAAGCGCAAGCGCAAAAAGAACTCCTTTTTGCGTGCTAACGAATGATCTAAAAGTCATATAAGGTGCTAACGAATAATCGAACGGGCCAAGCAAGACCAAAAGTCAAAAGACCAGCGGCCTGAAAGCGTCCTTCACCTATACAATGGTGATTTATATGGAAAACGTTACAAGACTGTCCCCGTTGCTGTTTCGGTATTTTTCGCTAGAATGCGAGATATTCCGCGATAAGGCTGGTTTTTCTTAAAACCAGCCTTGCTCCTGGCGGCGCTCGGTTCCAGGAAAGCTCGCTTTCCTGTTCCCTCGCTTCTTGGAGTAGCTCAAACTTGAGCCATCGCGTGAATGAGTACATTCCGCGATAGCTCAATGGTAGAGCAGCTCCCTGTTAAGGAGTTGGTTCCAGGTTCGAGTCCTGGTCGCGGAGCCCAATAGGTCGGTTAGAGGTTGCGAGTATCCTGTCAAAGGGATAACGCATTGAAAACGTTAGGTTTTTTCCGTCTAACTGACAGTTCTGAAGTAGAAAGTTCAAAAACTGCCTTTTTTCGTGTACTTCAGAACTCTTGAAAATCTGAAGTGCTCTTTGAGCGAGCTTTAGCACCATATTAGCGGTCAAATAGAACTCTTCATCAGCATCAGAATGGATGTGCATTTCAGTAAGGATTGCACTCTGTCTTTCTTTGTACTCTTTGAGTTTCCTGTCATACATTTCATCCGTAATCCACCTCGCCGGCTGGCGGAGCATGACCGAAACTCAACTCGCAGAGATGCGAGCGGCAACGGACATGCAGAAGTACAGCGACGAGAAGTGGCACTACATTCAAGCCTGGGCCGGCTCGTTCGCGCCCCCAAGCATGAACACAAGGAAGCCGTGATGGCGTGGTGTCTTTCATTGGTCATGAAAGCACCGCCTCCCTATACGATGAAGTGAAGACGCTCGAACTGGCGCCTGCTCTGCGGAGCGGGCGCCGACTTTTTATACGGGGGTGTACGATTTGTCCGATTTAGTCTGGAGCCCTCTGACCCATCCCCGTCCGACTCACTATTCAAAAGTCGCCAAATGGCCCTTGTGGTGCCTTGCTGTTAAAGTTGTAGGACCCGTATGGGGAGCAAACGAAAATCGAGAGAGCGGCGCAAGCCGCTTTTTCGTTTGCTCGGCGACCAGGATCACAGATTACCTTTTCTTCTCTCTCACACATTGACACACTGAAGAGTGAGCGTATAATTCCCCACGTGCATGATTGTGTGCACAAAGCCAGGAAAAGGAGTTTTCCATGTCCTCTAAATGCCGTCACTGTGATGGTACTGGCGAATGCCAGGACGAATACCATGATACAGGCGCAACCAACTGGGGCTCTGACTTTGTTCTAGGGCCAGACTGTCCTTCAGGGTGCGATGGTCATTCTTCACGGGCCGGTGACTGCCCTCACTGCGACGGTACCGGAGAAGACGACTGATCTTTCGCAGACTTGACTGAGCAGTGACCGCAAAGCCACCGAAACGTTAGTAGGTGGTTTTTTAATTACTCACATGCGTACCTACAAGCGGTATACATGCGGTATACTGTTTCTACACATACATTTAATACACACCATATATGGCATGGACCAGAGGAAAGCAGGGCTTTAGCCCAAAGAAAAAGCCGAGGCGCAAAAAGCCGGCAAAGCGTCTTGCAAAGAAAGCAGCGATGCTTGCAAGCCGCAAGAAAAAGACGGCAAAGCGCGGATAACTCCACGAGCCCGAACATGAATTGTTCGGGTTTTGTGTTTTTCATAGCCAGTGGCATATAGTGAGTGCATGAAAAAGAGTGACGAAACTTCCTGGGGGTCATCTTCTGACTGGTACAGCCAGTACCTGGAAGAAGGGGAAGACACGTACCAACGCCAGGTTATCCTCCCTAACCTGGTGCGCCTTCTCTCTCCAAGAGAAGGCATGCAGGTACTTGATATTGCATGCGGTCAGGGATTTTTCTCCCGTGAAATAGCACGACGTGGTGCGCAAGTTACGGGAGCTGATATATCTCCAGAACTTATTGAAGAAGCGAAACGGCTTTCAGACTCACCTGTCACGTATCACGTCGCGAGCGCTGACGCACTCTCATTCGCACGCGATGAAAGTTATGAGACGGCAGTTATGGTACTTGCCATTCAAAATATTGAAAATATGGCAGGAGTTTTCTCGGAAGCAAATCGCGTACTTACGCCCGAAGGGCGGTTACTGCTGGTGATGATGCATCCGGCGTTTAGAATTCCTGGGGAAGCTCATTGGGGGTATGACGAAGAAAAAAATATTCAATACCGCCGTGTTGACCGGTATCTCTCCCCTCTTCGCACGAAACTGCTTGTGCATCCGGGAAAGAAAAACAGCCCGGTAACTATTTCGTACCACCGCTCGCTCCAGGATTTCTCAAAAGCATTATTCAAAACAGGCTTCACTATTTCCCGATTTGAAGAATGGAATTCACATAAAGAAAGCGAACCTGGGCCTCGCAAACACGCTGAAGATGCGGCTCGCAAGGAAATTCCTCTGTTTCTTATGATAGAAGCAACTAAAAAATAACTACTATGCCTGCACGACTCCACGTCATAACCGGTCCCATGTTCGCGGGGAAAACAGAGCGATTGATTGAGCTTTTAAAACGTGCGAAGTTCGCAAAAAAGAGAGTGCTCATCCTCAAGCCAGGCAAAGACACGCGTACAGAAAACTTCATCGCTTCTCGTGAGGTGGATGAAAACGGCAATGCAAACACCACCAGCACCTGGCCCGCACTCATAATCAATTCTCCGGAAGATTTAAAAAACGCCCTCCTTGAACACGAGTTTGATGTGCTTGCGATAGATGAAGCGCAGTTCTTCCCTCTTGATGAACCGCGCACAGACAGTCTGGGTTATCTAGGACGCGAAATCCGCACCCTGCTTCACCTGCGACGAGAATCTCCACTGCGCATTATTATTTCCGGACTTGATACTGATTTTTCTGAAGAACCGTTTGGTCCCATGCCTGGACTCTTGGCGCTTGCCGACTCTGTAGAAAAACTGACGGGCGTGTGCATGAACTGTGGTGCAGAACAGGCGCACCGAAGTGAGCGCCTTACAGGCGACACCGCGCAGGTGCATGTGGGAGACGCAGAGGCATACAAAGTACACTGTCGTTTGTGCTACAGAAAAAACAGTTAGTTTCCTTTTCGTCTCGTTTTTGCTAAGGTGCGACTAGAAAAGGAGGTGCGCTATGCACGTTGAGCATGAACATATCGAGCGACTACGACCAACGAACCGAACATACGTTCTTGAGTACCTGGCCAGGCAGCTTCGCGAAAAAGGCACGTTCCTCTTCCCTGATGACGCGGCACGAAAAACCATGACAAATGCGGATATCATCCGCATGGCAAAAGAGGAGGGGGTCGGCGGATATATTTTTCTGCGTGGTAACGAAATTATCGGGCACGTCATGCGCAGAAAAACAACATCAAAGATTGGGCCCGTCTGGGTGGTTCTCTCAATTTTTGTCAAAGACACCTTTGCTTCCTACAAGCCCGATTCGTTGCAGACGGCCATACGCCACTTCGGAAAAGTGTTATTCGAGGAAGCGTGGGCAAACAACGTCATGCTCATACGCTTTTCGGAGCGTAATGAGAAGCATCAGGCATTCCTCGTAGGAGAAGTGCTGTACGGCCAGCTCCCTGTCTATGTGGGAGTAAAACCGCATCGAGGCGGGGACGAGTCGCTCTTTTCTCTCTCGCTTAACTTCTAGCAACTTGGCACTTTAGGCCTGCGCCGTAGCTTTCTGGCGCAGGTCTGTATTTTTTACATTCTGTAGGATGTTTGACAGTCAGTGCTCATACCGCATACTTATGCGCAGGGGACCTTTGGAGTACGTTCCATGTGTACACCCGTGCGGCAAACGCCAAGCGACCACGACGTGAAAATGTTTTTGAACGATCATGGGTATGATGAAAACATCACCCCAAAAATCGCACGAGAAATCGCGGCAGATTGGATGAAATGTTTTCCTTCCTCTGGCGTCCGCGCCGGAACTCCTTCGAGGAAGTTTGAGGAGGAAGGAATCACCTTTCGCCCTGGTCAAAAACAAGCGCTTACTGACTATATATATCCTACGCCCACCGACTCTTCTTAAGAATCGCTCGAGCGAAAATTCGGGCGGTTCCTCTTTTGCATACGATAGAATACAGACATGACTTTTACCGACAGCATCATTCTGGGCATTATTGAAGGACTCACCGAGTTTCTTCCTGTTTCTTCGACTGGTCACCTCATACTTGCCGGAGCACTTCTGAATATCCCAAACACTCCTGCATATACTAGTTTCCTTATTGCCATACAGCTGGGCGCGATACTCGCGGTGCTTGTATATTTCTTCCGTGATTTTCTTTCCATTTCGGTATGGAAACGTCTCATCATAGCTTTTATCCCGACAGGAATTGTGGGCGTAACCCTCTACCCGCTTATTAAAAATGTCCTGCTTTCTGATCCTCTCGTGGTGGTGATAGCACTTGCACTTGGAGGCGCAGCAATTATTGCGATAGAGCGCGACCACGGAAAAGAAAAGCGCGAAGAACTGCCGGTTACTGCCCTTTCTATTAAAAAAACATTTCTTATTGGGGTATGGCAATCACTTGCGGTCATACCTGGCGTCTCCAGGAGCGGTGCTACGGTCATGGGAGGACTCTTAATGCGTCTTCCCCGCCCGACTATTTTAAAATTCTCTTTTCTTCTGGCGGTTCCCACCATGCTCGCGGCCACGCTCTATGATCTTATGAAAACTCCTGAAGCATTTGCTGGGCAAAACGTTTCGTTGCTTGTTGGAGGTTTTATAACTGCATTTTTAGTAGCATTACTTACGGTGAAAGCTGCAATGGCGTTTGTGCGCACGCGCTCGTTTGAAGTATTTGGGTGGTACCGCATCGTACTCGCGCTGTTCTTCTGGTTCGTTATTCTTTAAATACTATTGTGTAAAGTGGACGATGGGCGTATAACCTGACTGTACTGCTCTTTGTTTTCAAGAGGTGCCTCATGAGTGTCGCAGACCGAGTAAAAACTGGTACGTATGTCCTTTTTCGTTTGCAACCGAAGTGGTTTGACCCGGTGGACAAACGGAGTCTCACATTCCGGAACACCGGGGAGCATCATCTGCTTTCCCAAATTTTCGGTTCGTTTGAAGAAGGCGCGAAGCGGGTTACCGAGCACAGCAGGCTTACCCTGGTTGAGATGGGCTTTATGCCGCTTTCAGCCGAAGATGACCCGCACTTCAAAGACGAGACGCTCTTCCTGCTTCGGCAGTGGATGATGACCGTCTCTGTGTACAAACCCCAGCGCACCACTGCGTAATTGGAAATGGGGTGCCTTTGGAAAAAGAAATGCCCGACGCGTACGCGTCGGGCATCTTCACGTTACTGCACACGTTTTACACCTGCACCCAAAGGGTTTTATATGCTCATCCACATACTCTTTGCCATAGTTGTACGTAATTTCTTCGCCGGGTGCTATCGCGCGCTTGGCCATAATAAAGACTCGACGATTACGGATTTCAGGCTCTGCGTTCCCCCGACACGCGTGATTAATGTACCCTGCTTTGTTCCACTTTGGTTTTCCATCTATCGTCATGCGCGAATGGACTTCAAACAAATATTTACTTTTACTTTCGTACTCTTCTTCTTTTGAAATAACTCTGCCGGTGTACTCAATAATGCACGCACCCTTTGGTATAGCGCTTTCGGCAAAAAGCCCCAGGCCTGCACGCGAACGTCCCACCCTAAGCCGGAAATTTCCCGGTTCAAATTTCTTTCTGCGCATGCCTCTTACTTAAGAATGTCCCAAATCTTCTGATCCTCCCCTCCGTCTATCTTAAACAATGAGATGCCTTTGAGGTTAAATTCTTTGGCTATCTCTACTTTCTGACGCACCGCTTCGGCGTCACTCCAGGACACAAAGTTCACCTTTACCGTTTCTCCAGTTCTGTTGGCATATGCAAGCGCGGTTGCCGCATCAGTAAATTTCCCCTCATACGGAGATCCTTCAGGAACATACGAGTATGAAAGCTCTCCTGCAGAATTTCGGATCGGCGTTACACCGTACTCTTTCGCAGTATCAAGTGCGTATTCTTCAGACACCGACCAGAGTTGGGCGTAACTTTTAAACCAATCCGGCGCTACTGTTACTTCAAGCTCTCTTCCGTACGTTGGAATTGAAAGAATTATTTTTTCTGCATCAATATCTTTTATCGCAAGCTCTATCACTTTTCTCACCCACGCCACATCTGCAACTGGGTAATAGGGCGCTCCAATGCGTGCGGCGTTTAACTTCAAATCTGCGCGCTGCTGGTCATATGCCATGATGTTTACACGGTCACAGTGTTCGTTAATCGCCGTGTAGTCATTCGCGTACGTGAGTGGGTTTGGAATTTTTCCTGGCGCATAGAGCGAATCCGGTGGCGTACGCGCTTCAATGGTACAGGAGAGTATTTTATCCCCCAGTCCTTCTTTCAATTCTTTCAGGAACGCTGCGAAATGCTCTTTGGTTTCTGCTTTTTTACCTTCGTAATCAATGTCTACACCGTCATATCTGCCCGCACGCACCATGGCAATAATGCGTTTGACGTGGGCTGCACGACTTTTCGGGTCAGACAGGAGCGTGTGAATGGTATTCGTGTCGCTCCACATAATGGTAGGAATGACGAGCTTCTCTTTCGTGCGCGCTTCTTTAAACAACCTGGTCCAGGAGTATTTATTCAGACCTGCGAGGTCTTTTAATTTTCCATCTGTTTGTACCGAAAACGCAAACGGGTATAGCACGTCAATAGAGGCAAGGTGTTTGCGTGCATCTCTGGTCCCTTCTGATACGCGCCAATACGGAATCCATCCCGCCACTTCAAACGGGCTCGTGCTTGCGGTTTGTGCTACTGCCACTCCCGGAAGAGAAACCAGTAGCGCAAGGGTGATGAGCGCATACTTCATAGAATTCACTATACTATAAGACGCATGGATGAGGGAATGATGACGCTAAAAAAGATGAAGACACCGGAGCGTATACAGGATTATCTGGACACGCTTACGTTTAATTTTGAAGAAGCGGGAGAAACCTGCTCTTCCCCCGTGACGAGTATGCAAAGAAAAAGCGCCCACTGTCTGGAAGGTGCGCTCATTGCAGCCGCCGCACTCCAGTATGCAGGAGAACGCCCACTCCTTATGAATTTAAAAACAGCGAAGGGAGATGACGATCATGCGGTGGCGCTTTTTAAACGAAACGGGCTCTGGGGCGCTATAAGTAAAACGAATCATGCAGTGCTCCGGTACCGTGACCCTTTATACCGCACCCTCCGCGAGCTCGCGCTTTCGTACGCGCACGAGTATTACCTGGGCAACACCGGACGAAAAACACTCATAGCATATTCAAAACCGTTTTCTCTTAGAAAATTTGGCACCTCCTGGATAACCTCTCAAAAAGAGGTCTGGGACGTGGCGTACGCACTTGCTGATTCACCGCACGTACCTATTGCGCCCAGACACACCCTCGGAAAACTGCGCGCCGCCTCACTGTTTGAACGAAAGGTTATGGAGCAGGGAGAGTGGAAGCGCAAACGCGCTGCGTGATACCATACAAAGAACCGTATGACCCTCTCGCGTCCCACTCTTATTGTCGTCATTCTTTTGCTTTTAGTCGCATCTGGAATCGGGCTCTTTTCGCTCCTCACAACACAAACCTCTCTTTCAGACGCTATTCTCCGGGAGAAAGAACTCACGGAAACACTCGCGTCTGTTCAAAATGACAACCAAGCACTTACTGAAGCACTAGACTCTGAACGAAGACAGAAAGAGGTGCTCGAAGAAGAATTGGATGAGCTCGATGAAAAGTATGATGATTTGCGGCGCCTGCAACGTACTGATCCCGAGCTTCTCGCAAAGTATTCAAAGGTGTATTTCTTAAGTGAAAATTACATCCCCTCTTCCCTAATAGAAATTCCGCAAACCTATCTCGCAAAGACAAACGAGAAGGAAGAGTTCCTACGAAATGCCTGGAAGTATCTGCGCGACATGATGGATGACGCGCGTGATGACGGGATTGATATCACTATTGTTTCCGCCTACCGCTCATTTGAGGAGCAGACGAGCTTAAAGAAAAGCTACGCAGTGACCTATGGATACGGTGCAAACGCATTTTCTGCAGACCAGGGGTATTCGGAACACCAGCTCGGGACTGCTATAGATTTTTCCACTAAAGCTATGGCAGGTGCACTCACCACTGCCTTTGCAAGTACGGAAGCCTTTGCGTGGCTCAGTGAAAACGCACATACATACGGCTTCATTCTCTCCTACCCTTCTGGAAATGCGTTCTATCAGTATGAGCCGTGGCACTGGCGCTTCGTGGGTAGAAAACTTGCTGACGATTTGAAAGACGACAAGCAGAACTTCTATGATCTGGACCAGCGCGACATCGATAAGTACTTAATTACGCTCTTCGACTAGTAAAAAGAAGCGACGGGAATCATCCCGTCGCAGTAGTGCTCATCAGTGTCGCGCCAACACGACGCGACGTTCGCCATCCATGACCAGACCTTTTGCAAGAACTGGCCCCACAAGCGTAAGAACGATGTGCACGCGTAAAGAATCTTACGCCGCACGGAAGCCTTATAGCATCCGTACTCCCTTAGCTTTAGAACTCGAAGCTTCCTTGTGCAAAAGAAGCTATGCATTGGGCCGTTTGGTGGCCCGTCTCATTTTTTTCTGGAAATTTCAGTTCTTGCTTTGTTTGTTTGTTTTCTTGGAAAGGTATTTAGTTGCTTGTTTCCATTGCCAAGCTCCTACGCCGCTCAGTCCCAAACAGAACCGTTATCCAATAGGTGCACACCTAGGCGATACGATTCAGACTTCAACGCCAGCACTCCTCTCCTCCATCGCTATGCTCTCATGTCATATCCTCCGTACGAGAGGAGTTTTTTATAGCATTTATTAAAAGACATGTCTATTAAGAAACCGCCCCAGCATTTCTGCCGGGGCGGTTTCCTTAGCACAGGGTGAAATTCTAACGTTTGGCGAGATGTGAACCCTCAACGAGCGCTACGAGTTCAGCCTGGGTCTTTGGGAAGTTCTTTACGCCATCGATATGGCCAACAACCTCAATGGTAACTTCTGAACAAAGACCAAGCGCAAGTGCAGGATTGATCTCCTTTCCGTATACCGGAACGGTGTTGTTCTGGTTCAAAAGGATGTCAATTTGCTCACGCTTACGAGAGTGCATGGAGTCCCCGATAACACGGTATCCAATCTGGCTTTCAACTTCCGAGAAACGGCAGTTATGAGAGTCAGCACCTGCACGGGTAACCTTAATGACAGTACCCCAAGGAAGATCTTCCTTAAGGTCGACCGAGCGAGCGGCAATAATTTCAGGATTTGAGTACGCTCCAGACGCGGTGGTCATAGGATCGTCGTCAGTTTGCTCTGGCACTGCGTTATACGCAGTGAGCTTCACCGTGAAGGTCTTTTTATCCTCAATTGGTGCGAGTGCGAACTTCGGGTCCATAAGCGCGATTGAAGCGATGTTAGACACTTCAACCTCGGTTACAGTTTCCTGAAGGATGCTGTTTTCAAGAGCGGAAGCCCCTGAAAAAGCGAGAAGCCCCATAAGGGCTACGATAGGTGACATACAATGTCGGGGAAATCCCGATGCGTTTATATTATCATCCAAAGGTCATGTTGTCAATACCTGGACATCATAAATAAATTATGTCAAGCATACGCATAAAATATACCAAGTAAATAAGCCATATTTTCTACTCATTTCTGAATAACCTCTATGGCTTGTGTTTGTTTCTGTAGTTCTCTTTTTCAGAGCCCCTTGTAGAGAAAGGGTTGCATGCGGTATAAGGACGTTTAGAGGAGAAAACGACCTCTTGTTCTTACGGAGCCCACATGTTGATGAAGACCATAAATACCCGCGGAAGACGGCTGTACGCTGATGAACTGGTATCGCGTATGGTTCGAGAATTTGAAGACAACCATGCTCTCACCCCGCGTCAGCTGTTTCAAAAGCTTTCCGCGGAGAACTTGCTCCTCGAGCACGTCACTGATAGGCACATTGAAGCCTTCGTGTTCGGGAATGAACGCTTTAAGTACCGCTACATTCATCTGTACGGGAAAGATGCGTTTGACGGGTTTAAGGCGCGCGGGCGCACTCGCGCGCTTCGCGGACCGCTAAACGTTGTTATGGAAAAGCCTCCCATGGACCTCAGCAAGTTTAGCTCGTATGCAAGAGCGCTTGCGATTCACACGCGCAAACGCGCATCGCAATCAGAGCACGATGACGAAGATGAGGAGGAACTGTCAGAAACGGACCGGTAACACCCGGTCCGTTTGTTTTTACCAATTCAACTGACCGCCAACTTTATATTCGGTAACACGAGTCTCAAAGAAATTCTTCTCTTTATTCAGATCCACCGCTTCGCTCATCCACGTAAACGGATTTTCTACATTAAACTGTGCAGGAAGTCCCACCGTTGCAAGGCGTCTGTCAGCGATATGCTCGATGTACTGCTTGAACCCTTCTGCGTTCATGCCGAATATGCCGCGTGGAAACACCGTGGTAGCAAACGTGTATTCGAGCTTCACTGCACGGTGCATAAGGTCAACAAGATGCTTTTGGAATTCTTGTGTCCACACTTCTGGCTGTTCTTCTTTAATGGCATTAATAAGGTTCACCCCGAAATTAAGGTGCTGGGATTCGTCGCGCATAATGTACTGAATTTGCTCTGCAGCGCCTGTGAGTTTGTTCTGACGCTGAAATCCAAACATGACCGCAAACGATGAATAAAAGAAGATGCCTTCCATAATAAGCGAAAACACGAATAGGTTTTCAACAAATTTCTGATCGTTCTCGAGCGTTCCGGTTTTGAAATTTGGATCGAAGATGCCTTCGTTCATCGAAAGCACCAGGTTGTCTTTTTGATAAATAGCATCAATCTCGCGGTACATATTGAAGATGCGGCTTTCATCCATACCAAGCGACTCAACGATGTACTGGTACGCATGAGTATGAATGGCCTCTTCATATCCCTGGCGAAGCAGGTACATGCGGCATTCAGGACTGGTGATGTGTTTGTATATCGCGAGCACCACGTTATTTGCTGCGATTGAATCTGCGGTAGTGAAAAAACCAAGCACCGTTTCAAACGCTTTTCGCTCATCGGGAGTGAGCGCTGTTGGGCTTCTCCACTGCTCAATGTCTCGTTGCATGCTAATTTCTGTCGGAAGCCAGTGGTTTGCGTTTCCTGCGTTATACGCTTCCCACGCAAAGTGATGACGCATGGGATAGAGCTGCATCACGTCTGCATTACCTCCGTTTATAACTCGACGAGAATTGATATCAACTGGGGCTGCTCCTTTTTGAATTGGCATACGAGTGTTTTGTTACTTATAATCCGGGCTCGCAAACCCGAAGACGGACCTTCATTGTCCCTCGCCCTGACCCATTCACAAAGTGTGGAAAACCTTATTCCCTTCATTCCCTTTAGGTTGTGAAAAGAAGCTTTATTTACTTGATATCTTTAATGTACCTTGCAAACGTACTTGACAATAAATATTATGTGTGATAAGGTTTATTTATAGGTTAAGCACGTGTGGAGGCTTAACCAAGATCCTTTCTGGGTCTGTCGGTCAAACGACACAGAAGTATGTTCGCAGCAGAGTTCACGTTCCAGTTTGGAATTTGTTTCTGTATAAGTCGTACACCCCTCGTTTCTATGTATTTAATTCGTAACTCGGAGGGGGACAGAAAATGACCTTATGACGTGAGATGAGATGCCATACATGAACGAAGGATTCCTGGACTTAGGTCTCTTGGTACGCAGGGCACATAATTGACGCCCCCAGGAGACCACCACACACCAGCCGCCGCCTCACACTCGAGGCGGCGGTTTTCTTTTGCACACGCGGTATGATTGGTCGATGGACTTCCCTATCCACCTCAAGTTCATTGCCACTATTCTCTCTATGCTGCTTGGCGCAGTGGCATTTATTCCGTACTTGCTTGGTATTAAAAAAGACACCACCCGCCCCCACCCCTACACCTGGCTGATTCTCACACTCACCCAAGCCACCGCAACCGCTGGCCTTTTTGCCGGACACGCAGGCCTCATTTCCTACGGGTTTCTAACCGGAACGGTGATGACCGGCATTATCTTCCTCATTTCGTTACGGCACTTGAAAGACACCGTAGCAAAAGGCGACAACGTCATACTTGGCGCAGCACTTCTCGCCATTGTCATGTGGTGGGTGCTCGATTATCATCGTGTCGCCATTTTCATGGTGAGTGTTATTGATTTCATTGCCTACATCCCCACCATGCGAAAAGTGTGGCGCGACCCAAAAAGCGAGAGCGGGTACGCCTGGGCGCTCTTTGCGCTCTCGTTCCTCTTTGCACTGCTTGCGCTTGAGTCGTACAACCTCCTGACCGTCCCGTACCTGATTGCAGTACTTCTAGCGGACACCATCATCGCGACACTTATCTTTGCGCGCCGCACCCCTGTTCCCCTCCCCACCTACTAACGTTTATTTTTAAAAGTTTTACAAAAACAAAGAGAGCAGGTAGTGTGCACCCTAGAAAGGAGGTGTCCCATGACACCATTTGCACTCGAAGACGGATATATTACGGAGAAAGAGCTCGCCCACTTCCGGCACCTACGCCTCGTGGTCGAACGTCTTCCGGATAAGATCATATCGGGAGAACTTTCTTGTCACCATGTGTGCCACGCGCTAGCCCAGGAATATGGCAATACCGTGGTTGACGGCTACTTTGGTCATATCTGCAATCACAGCTGGCTCGTGCTTCGCACGAATAAGCGGGGCGAGCAGGTTATTGCTGATATGTACCCGGTTGCAGGCGCAAGCTCGTTCCTGGTGTTTACGCACACCCTCACGGCGTGGCACGGCTTGTATAAGCCAAGCACTGATGTGCTCATGCACGTAAAAGCCCGCGATCGAGAATTTTCGGAGAACGTGAGGCTGGTGAGGCGCGCAATTTCAGCAATGAACACCTGATCCGAGAAGGTAGTAGTCGCCAGCCCAGAGATGGGCTGGCGATTTCGTTTTTGATAATGCTATTCTGTCGTAATGCTTGAAACTCTCTCGCTTCCGATTATTCTTGCCCTCGTCGGATCTCTGCTCGCAAACATCTCCTTCGTCCCTTACTTTTTCGATATTTTAAAAGGCCGCACCAAACCTCATGCCGTGAGCTGGCTCATCTGGAGCATTACCCAAGGTGTCGGGGCTGCGGCGCTCTGGTATGGTGGTGCCTCGCTCGCTGCGATTGGCGTGACGTTCACCACTGTACTAGTGATGGGCATTTTTATTCTTTCCGTAAAGCAAGGCTCGAGGCATATCACCTACTGGGACGCAGCGGTGCTCGCACTTGCTGCCTTTTCGATTATTGCGTGGGCTATTCTTGATCATCCGCTCTGGGCAGTGTTCCTCGCGTCATTCATCGAGGTCCTCGGTTTTCTCCCGACCTATCGAAAGACATTTGCAGAGCCTACAAGCGAGCATTTCCCGTCCTGGCTTTTGTACTTTGTAGGTATGGTATTAATGCTCGCCACACTTCCTGAATACACACTCTTCACCACCACCTATCTTCTCACTATGACGCTCGCGTCTCTTGTGCTTATCGGCATTCTCCTTCTTCGCCGGAAGAAATAACAAAAGGACCCTCGGTTGAGGGTCTTTTGTTATTTCTTCAGTTATCCTTCACAGCTTTCGCACACTCCGGACTCCTCTCCTGCGGCCACGCGTGCCAATTTTGCCTGCCACTCTTCTGGACTAAACCCCGCAGGAATTGCCGGGCCTGCTGAAGCTTCAAAGGACGTAACCTTTTGCATGGCCATCTGCGGTACTTCAACCGGGCTTGGAATTGCCATCGGAATGGTTTTTTCGGTAATCACTTCCGCAACGACCGTGGTCGCTTCCCCGCTTTCGATCGATGCCATGGCAGCAGACACAATGCCTGATTTGCGAGTATGGGTCGCACCATGCTCTGTGACAGATACGGTGGATTTTTCAACCTGACTTGCTCCCAGGGAGCGCAGGTAGTACGTGGTTTTAAGACCCAGTTTCCAGGCA
>Ga0172367_10003669_pt1 | contig 19626 bp, 17 predicted proteins | sample Lak10m_FD_114542 | JGI IMG/M metagenome (GOLD analysis project Ga0172367, IMG submission 114542) | Freshwater microbial communities from Kabuno Bay, South-Kivu, Congo - kab_022012_10m | ecosystem: Environmental > Aquatic > Freshwater > Lake | place: Democratic Republic of the Congo: South-Kivu...
AACTTTAGCAAAAGAATTAGAAAAATTAGGTTGGCATGTTGTTTCGCATGGTACTGATTCCCATCTTATATTAGTAGATACTTGGCTGGATGGAAAAGGTATATCTGGAAAAGAAGCAAGTGAGAAATTAGAAAAAAATGGAATTATAGTAAATATGAATACTGTTCCTGGAGACAAAAGAACTGTGCTAGATCCTTCAGGCATAAGACTAGGCACTTGTGCTGAAACGACTAGAGGTAAGAAAGAAAAAGATATGATTGCTATTGCTAAAAAGATTGATAAAATTTTGAAGAAATAAATAATAATGCCTCATATTCATGAAAAAATAGATTATACAGTAGAAGTATTTATTGTTTATAAAAACAAAGTTCTTCTTCGTATGCATGACAAACATAAAATTTGGCTATCTGTTGGGGGACACATAGAATTAGACGAAAACCCAATAGAAGCTGCAATGAGAGAAGTAAAAGAAGAAGTTGGTTTAGATATTAAAATTTTAGATTCAAAAAAATTACCTGAAAAAGAGTTCGATTATGAACCATTACTTGTTCCTAGATATCTCGGAAGCCATACTGTAAATAATACACATAAACATATTGTATTTGTATATTTTGCAAAAACAGATACAGATAGAATTTATGATTCAGAGATGGAACATGAACGCACAGAAACTCGTTGGGCAACAAAAGAAGAATTGGAAAAAATGGATTTACGACCAAATATTTTATTCTATGCCACAGAAGCTTTAAAAGAATTAGGGGAAAAATAAATAATGTCTTTAAAAAATAAAATAGAAAAAATTATTTTAAATATTATTCCAATTTTACTTATGATTGGACTAATTCCCATTATCTGGAACGACTATATACTTACTTTGGTTTATATTGTCATAATTTCTGTTTCTCTTTATCTAAAAAGGGAAAAAGGAGATATGATAATTTTTTTATTTGGTTTTTTTGCAATGATTTTGTCCGAAATGGTTTTTATAAGTACAGGTGTAGAAGTTTTTGTAAGAGACACCCTGTTTGGACTTATGCCACTCTGGCTTCCATTTTTGTGGGGCTATGGTTTTGTGGTGATAAATAGAGGAATAAATATTTTAGGATTTAAAAATAAAAAAAGACCAGAAGCTTGTGTGGGTGTAATGGTATTTAATAAGGAAGGGAAAATACTTCTTGGCAAAAGGTGTGGCAGACATGCCCCAGGAGAGTATTCTATGCCGGGTGGAAGAATAGAATATATGGAAAGTTTTAAAGATTCTATCGAACGAGAAGTGTTAGAAGAGGCAGGAATAAAAATAAAAGATTTAAAATTTTTAAATGTCGCAAATATTAATAGGTATGAATACAGACACGATGTGTCTGTGCATTTTACAGCTTTACTTGATAGTGGAGAGCCCAAAACAGATTCAAGAGAAAGAATAAAAGATTGGGGTTGGTATGATATAAATAATTTACCCGAGCCACTTTTTTACCCTTCAAAATTAGTAGTAGAATCTTATAAATCAGGTAAAAATTATTATGATCAAGAAAAAATATAAAGGCACTCTTATAGTCATAGATGGTACAGATGGAAGCGGTAAGGCTACTCAAGTTGATTTGCTTTCTCAAAAATTAAAAAAAGAAGGCAAAAAAATAAAGGTGATAGATTTCCCAGAATATTATAAAAATTTCTTTGGCGCTTTTATTGGTCACTGTCTGAGTGAGCAATATTATAATTTTTTAGATGTTCATCCAAAGATTGCGTCAGTTTTGTATGCAGCAGACAGATGGGAATCAAAGGAAGAATTAACAGATTGGCTTAGGAAAGGTTATATAGTTATAGCAAATCGCTATGTGTCTGCTAACCAAATTCATCAAGGAGGCAAAACGAGAGATTTTAAAAGAAGAAATGATTTTCTAGAGTGGCTCGATAAAATGGAATATGAAGTTTTTGGTATACCAAGACCAGACCTAACTCTTTATCTGAGTCTGCCGATAAGTATAACTTTGCAATTACTTAAAGATAGAGAAAGTAGTAAAATGAAAAGAGCATATCTAAAGAAAGGTAAAGATGTGCACGAGAGTGATGTTAATTTTTTGATTAATTCTAGAAAAAGTGCTCTAAAATTAGAAAAAGAAATTAAAAATTTTAAAAGGATTGAATGTTCTAAAAATGGAAAAATTTTATCTAGAGAAGAAGTTCATAAATTAGTATATAAAGACGTTAAGAAAATAATAAAATAATGGAGTTAAAAGTTAAAAAATTAAAAGAAGATGCAAAATTACCCACTCACGGGCATCCAGGTGATGCTGGAATAGATTTTTATGCTATTGAAAGTGTTTTATTTCCTTCAGGAAAACAAATGAGAGTTCATACTGGTGTTGCTTTAGAGATACCAGAAGAACATGTTGGTCTAATTTGGGATAAATCCAGTGTTTCTTTTAATATGGGTCTTAAGGTTATGGGTGGAGTTATTGATTCTAGTTATAGAGGAGAAATAATAATGAATCTTTTAAATACTAGCTCAAACCCAGTTTTGTTAGAAAAAGGGCATAAGGTTGCTCAGATGCTTATTCAAAAATTTGAACATTGTGACATACTAGAGTGTGAAGAACTTTCTTCTACAGTACGTGGAGAAGGTCGCGAAGGAAGTACAGGGCATAATTAAGATGGAATCTAAAATAAAAAATTTAATAAAAGAAATTTTAAAAAATCTTGAGATTGAAAACGAGAATACTTTTTCTATTGAACACCCAGAAGACAATAAAAATGGAGATTATTCTTCCAATGTTGCTATGGTTTATGCTAAATCTAACAAAACAAATCCTAAAGATTTAGCAGAAAAAATAAAAATAGAATTAGAAAAAAATTTACCAAAAGAAATAGAAAAAGTTGAAATTGCCGGACCTGGTTTTATAAACTTATACTTATCACGGGATTTTTTTATTAATTCTGTAAAAAAGATATTAGAAGATAAAAATTTTGGGCGGAATAATATTTTTGAAGGTAAAAAAGTTATGGTAGAATATACACAACCGAATCCCTTTAAACCTTTTCACATTGGGCATTTGATGAGTAACACGATAGGTGAATCTATTTCTCGTATTGTTGAGTTTTCTGGAGCAAAGGTTATTCGTGCAAATTACCAGGGTGATGTGGGCCCTCATGTAGCGAAAGCTATTTATCAAATGTTAAAAAATAAAAATAGCACGAATTCTATTATGACAAAAAATATATCTTTGAGTGAAAAAGCTAATTATATAGGGCAATCTTATAAAGAGGGTAGTGATGTTTATGAAAATGATGAAAAAATTAAAAAAGAAATAGATGAAATAAATAAAAAAATATATGAGAAGAGCGATAAAGAAATAAATAAAATTTATGATTGGGGAAGAATGGTCACACTGGAAGCATTTGAAGAAATTTATAAAGTTCTCGGTACAAATTTTAATTATTATTTTTTTGAAAGTGTTATGGCTCCTATTGGAGAAAAAATAGTTCGTGAAAATTGTAATGAAAATAAATTAAATAGTATTTTTGAAAGAAGTGACGGAGCTATTGTTTTTCATGCAGAAAAATATGATTCAAAACTACATACTAGGGTTTTTATTACTTCTCAGGGTATGCCTACTTATGAAACCAAAGAAATAGGTTTGACATTAACTAAATTTGAAAAAGAAAATTTAGATATTTCTCTTGTCACAACAGCGATAGAACAAGCAGACTATATGAAAGTTGTTCAAAAAGCTATTTCTCTTATGTATCCAGAATTAGAAAAGAAAATGAAACATATCACTCACGGTATGATGCGTTTCACAAGTGGTAAAATGTCTTCTAGAAAAGGGAATGTGGTTACAGGAGAATCTTTACTTTATGATTCGTTTAAAAAAGTGGCTTCAATAATGTCTAATTCAAAACTAGGAGATAAGACTTTAAAAACAGGAGAAACTAATGAAAAAATAGATGAAAATTTTGATAAAGAAGTTTTAGGTGTTGCTAAAAAGGTTGGTGTTGCTGCCTTAAAGTATTCGATTCTTAAGTCTTCTCTTGGGAGTGATATTGTCTATGATTTTGAAAAATCCATTTCTTTTGAAGGTGATTCAGGCCCTTATTTACAATATAGTATTGTGAGGGCCAATTCAGTTTTAGAAAAAGCAAAAAAAGAAAATATTTTACCAAATTTTATAATAAATGATTCTACTACTACAGAAATAGAAAAATTATTATATATATTTCCCGAGATAGTTTTTAGAGGAGCTAAAGAATTTGAACCACATTATATAGTAAATTATCTAATAGAACTTGCTCGTGCGTATAATACTTTTTATGGAAATACAAAAATTATAAATAAAGATAATTTTGTTTCATCTTATAAGATAGCTCTTACTATGGCTTTCTCTATTGTTATAAAAAATGGATTGTATTTACTGGGAATTGAAGTACCAGAAAAAATGTGATTTAATTTATTATTTTTAATTAAATTAATCAATGGAAAATTTTAATCCCAACAATAAAATTGCTGGTTGTCTAAAAGAAAATCTTAAAAGTATAATTAAGAAAGTGGAGTTGCAATTAAAGCGTGGGGAAAAAATTTTAGAAATTGAAGGTTTGTTTGCTCGTTTTAAAATAGAAAACAAGAATGATTTATATCGTTTGAATAAAAATTTTGAAGGTGAGTATGCACGAGAAATAATAAAAACTTTTAAAGAATTAGGGGAAAAAGGTATTACTGTAAATATTGGTGCAGCTCAAGGTTTTTACACAATTTATTCAGCATTAGCTGGTAATAAAGTTTTAGCAATTGAACCTGATTTAGTTACCTTTAATGCATTAAAAAGTAATATTGAGCTTAATAATTTAGGAGACAAAATAAAGTGTTTAAAATGTGCGGTTGGAGAAAAACAAGAAAAAAAAATATTGTTTACTGATGATGTACAAAAATCTGCACCAAGTTTTATAAAAAATGCGAAACAGAATAGAGAGATAGAAGTTCCTGTTTTAAGATTAGATGAAATATTAGAAGGTAATCCAAATATTTTTGTTATAGATGTCGAGGGATATGAAGAAAAAGTACTTCTTGGAATGGGTACTTTAAGACCTAAAGATATTTTTGTAGAAATTCATCCAAATTTATTAAAAAATTTAGGTGAGAGTCAAAATTCTTTTGAGAAACTTATTTTTAAAATGGGGTATGAATTAAAAAGTCAAAAAAAAAGAGGTGGTGAATTACATTGTCATTTTATATTAAAAAATGTTAATTAATTAAAATTTTATTTGTGATATAATATTTTGATAAGCATTGAAGAGGAAATCACCTCTGAGCTCCGAGAAGAAAGCTTTAGCTTGTAGACCTCGGTGGGTAAGCCCATTATAGCTGTAATGAGAATAAAGCAAGGTGGTACCACGAGAAGCTCGTCCTTGTATAACAATTTATTGTTGTATATAGACGAGTTTTTATTTTTAATATTTATGTTAGAAAAAGAAAAAAAAGAAAATAAATCAGAAACAGCGTTACGAGAGGAAAAGATTTTAGAATTTTGGCGCGAAAATAAAATTTTTAAAAAATCCCTTAATCAATTAAATGGTAAAAAAGAATTTATTTTTTATGAAGGTCCGCCTACAGCCAACGGTAAACCAGGAATACATCATTTAGAGGCGAGAGCTTTTAAGGATGCTATACCTAGATATAAAACAATGCGAGGCTACCATGTTCGTAGAAAAGGTGGTTGGGATACGCACGGTCTTCCTGTTGAACTTCAAGTTGAAAAAAAATTAGGTCTTGATTCTAAGAAAGCAATTGAAGAATATGGTATAGCTAAATTTAACAGAGAGTGTCGTGAAAGTGTTTGGGAATATTTAGGATATTGGAACAAGTTCACAGAAAGAATAGGTTTTTGGGTTGATCAGAAAAATCCTTATGTGACTTATCACAATACTTTTATAGAATCAGTTTGGAATGTAATAAAAGAAGCAAATAAACAAGATTTGCTTTTTAAAGATTATAAAGTTGTACCTTGGTGTCCTCGTTGTGGCACAGCTCTTTCTTCACACGAACTCGCACAGGGTTATCAAGATGTAAAAGATTTATCTGTTTATGTAAAATTTAAATTAAAAAACCAAGAAAATACTTTTATTTTAGCTTGGACGACGACTCCTTGGACATTACCAGGCAATGTTGCTTTAGCTATCGGAAAAGATATTGAATATGTCAAAATAAAAATTGAAAATAATTTTTTCTTTTTAGCAAAAAATAGAATTTCTATAATTGAAGGAAATTATGAAATTGTAGAAGAATTAAAAGGAAAAGATTTAGTTGGTTTAGAATATGAGGCACTCTATCCATTTTTACAAAATACAATTTCTGAAAGCGAAAAAACGAAACTAAATAAAGCTTTTCGAGTTTATAGTGCAGATTTTGTTACCACGGAGGATGGTACAGGTGTTGTGCATACTGCAGTTATGTATGGGCAAGACGACTTCGTTTTGGGGAACGAAATAGGTTTACCAAAGCATCACCTAGTTGGGCTAGATGGTAAATTTTTAGCTGGTACAGAATTTTTGGAAGGAAAATTTGTGAGAGATGAAGAAGTAGCAGTAGAAATAATAAGAGATTTAGCTCATAGAGGGTTATTACTGAAAAAAGAAAAGTATGAACACTCATATCCGCATTGCTGGAGATGTAAGACAGCACTTATCTACTATGCTCGTGATTCTTGGTATGTAAGAATGTCAGATAAAAAGATTAAAACTAAACTCATAGAAGAAAACAAAGATATAAATTGGGAACCATCTCATATAAGAGAAGGCCGTTTTGGAGAATGGTTGAAAGATATAAAAGACTGGGCAATTTCACGCGAAAGATATTGGGGGACACCTCTCCCTGTTTGGACTTGTTCCAAATGTAAAAAAGTGGAAGTCTTAGGAAGTTTAGAAGAAATAAAAGAAAAAACCAAAAAATCTAGGAATAGATATTTTGTTATGAGACACGGAGAAGCAGAAAATAATATTAAAAAAGGTATTCATTATAAGAATCTTGGATATAAAGCTAAATTAACAGAAAAAGGTAAAGAACAAACAGTAGAAAGTTCTAAAAATTTTAAAGAAAAAATTGATATTGTTATTTCTTCTACACTTGAGAGAGCAAAAGAAACTGCACAGATAACTTGTGAGCAAATTAATTTTTCGTTAGAAAAAATTATTTATGATGAACGTATTCGAGAATGGGAAACCAGTTCTTTTTTTAATGGTAAAGATAGAGATGTATTTAATAAATATTATGATAAGGATTATTTAGATAATCCAACTGAAATTTTACTTGATGGTGAGAGTTTTGCTCAGTTAGTAAAAAGAGTTGGTCAATTTATTTATGAATTAGAATTAAAATATTTTGATAAAAATATTTTAATTTTTGGTCATGGAAGTGCAACAAATGCTTTAAGTTTTGTGATAGAAGGTTTGTCATTAGATTCTTTATCAACCGAGAATGATCCATTTAATCCTATTAAAAACGCTGAAATTAAAGAATTTAATTTTATTCCTCTTCCTCATAATGAAAATTATGAACTTGATTTACATAAACCATATATAGATGAGATAAAATTAATATGTGATTGTGGTGGAAGTTTAGTGAGAACTAAAGAAGTTATGGATGTGTGGTTTGATTCTGGTGCTATGCCTTTCGCACAAGATCATTATCCTTTTGAAAACAAAAAATGGATAGAAGGAGCAGGTTATCCAGCTGATTTTATTTCAGAAGCAATAGATCAGACTCGTGGTTGGTTTTATACACTTCATGCTGTAGGTATAATTATGGGTCGTGGTAGAGCTTTTAAAAATGTAATTTGTTTAGGACACTTACTTGATGCAAAGGGTAAAAAAATGTCTAAATCTATAGGTAATGTTATAGATCCTTGGGAGATGATGGATAAATACGGTGTAGACACTCTCAGACTTTGGATGTATGCAGTTAATCAACCAGGTGAGTCAAAAAATTTCGACGAGAAAACTGTTTTAGAGTTGCACAGACAAGTGTTTGGGCTACTTTATAATGTTTTAGCGTTTTACGAACTTTATAGAGATAAAAGTTTAGAATTAGGTAGTGATACTTTTGAAAGTCCTGATATTTTAGATAAATGGATATTAACTAAATTAAGTGAACTTATAAAAATTTCTACAGATAATTTAGACAATTACAAACTCTTGGAACCAGTGAGAAAAATAAGAGATTTTATAGGAGATTTATCTACTTGGTATTTACGTCGCTCAAGAGAAAGAATAAAAGATGGAGATGAGAATGCTAAAAGAACTCTTTATGTGGTTCTTAAGACTTTATCTAAAATTCTTGCTCCTTTTGCGCCATTTGCTGCTGAAGATATTTGGCAAAAATTGAAAAATAATACTGATGAAGAAAGTGTTCATCTGTCAGATTGGCCAGAAGTTCATTCATCTTTAATAAATAAAATTTTTGGTAAACTTTCAAAAAATTCTGTAGTAGAAGAGATGGAAAAAACTAGAGAGTTTATCACTTTAGGATTAGAAGCTCGTCAGAAGTCGGGTATAAAGGTTAGACAACCACTTTCTTCTATAAAAATTCCTAAATTAGAATTAGATAAAGAATATATAGAACTCATAAAAGACGAATTAAATATTAAAGAAGTTTATTTTGACAGTGAGTTAAAAAATGAAATTAAATTAGATGTGAATATAACTCCTTTCTTAAAAGAAGAAGGGGATTACAGAGAGCTTGTGAGGGGGATACAAGATATTCGAAAAAAGATGAATTTAACTCCTAGTGATAAGATAAATATATTTTTTGGAACAAATGATAGTGGAAAAAAATTAATTCAAAAATTTGAAAAAGATTTACTAAAAGCTGTTTTAATTTCCCAATTATCATTTAGTGAAAATAATGGTGAGGAATTAAAAATAAACGACTTAATCTTTAAAGTAAAAATTGATAAAATATAGATATGAAGATAAAAAAACTTGGTCACTGTTGTCTAATTATAGAAGAAGAGGGTCGTAAAATAATGACTGATCCCGGATTATGGACTGTTTCTGAATCAGAAAAGCAAGAAAATATAGATATAATAATAATTACTCATGAACATAGTGACCACTTACATATAGATGCTCTAAAAAATATTTTAGAGAAAAACAAAAATGCAGTCATTATTACAAACAAGAGTGTTGGCGTTTTGTTAGATAAGGAAAATATAAAATATAAAATTTTAGAAAATAAAAAAATTACACAAATATCTGGGATTAATATAGAAGCACATTCGTGTAAGCACGAAGAGATATTTAGAGAAATAGGCCAAGTTGAAAACACTGGTTTTTTTATAACCGAAAGATTATTCTATCCCGGTGATTCATTTTATAATCCAAATAAGGAAGTTGAAATACTTGCTTTACCTGTAGCTGGTCCCTGGACTGATATAAAATCCGCAATAAATTATGCATTAGAAATAAAACCAAAATATTGTTTTCCTGTTCATGACGGGATGCTTGTTACTTTTGGTTCAAGTCATAATATACCTAAAAATATTTTTGAAAAGGAAAATATTATCTTTAAAGATTTTGAATCTTCTGTAAAAGAAAATTTTTAATTTTATTTTCTACTTTAAGAACTTTATAACTTTTTAACTAACTCATGCACCACATACACCACACAGAAGGAATAATACTAGGGAGTGGAAATTTTGGAGAAACTGAAAAATATTATTATATTTTTACTCTTGATTTAGGAATGATTTACGCTTCGGCTCAAGGAGTTAGGAAATTATCTTCAAAATTACGTTTTGTGTTGCAGGATTTTACATATATTAAAATTGATCTAATAAAAGGAAAAGATTTTTGGAGGATTACTAGTGCTTCTAAAACAAATAAATTAGAAAATTTGTTTAAACCGGGGATTTTAGAAGTTTTTGTAAATATTTTAAGATTATTAAAACGTTTATTAGCTGGAGAGTATCCAAATGAAGATTTGTTTATTGATTTAATAAATGGATTATCTATTTTGGAAAAATCTAAAACAGTAGATGAATTACATAATATTGAAGTTATTATCGTTTTACGTATATTGAATAATTTAGGATATATAGGACACAGTAATATTTTAAAGGATTTTATTAAGTCACCATTTGAAGAAGATTTAGTATTTAAAGTTTCGCAAAATAGAATAAAAATATTATATCAAATAAATAAAGCACTCAAAGAGACGCATTTATAATATATGTTATAATTATAAAATGTCATTAGGTGATGGAGATAAATTAAATAGAATAGAAGAGTTAAAAAATAAACTTTTTAATAAAAATTATCAGACTAAAATTGAGTATCATAACAGCTTTCCGCATTTTCAAAAAAGAGATGTAATGGATGTTTGGGGGAAAAAGGAAGATGCAGAATTAGTTTCTAAAGAAAAATTTCTTATGAAAACATCTATTTTTAAAAAATTTTTTATATTTTCTATTATTTTTTTTATTTTAGCTTCAGGCTATGCTTCTTTTGTATTTTTTTTTAAAGGTAACATTGTTTCTAATGACAATATTGGTATTTCAGTATTAAGTAATGCTTTTACTGCTGGTGGTGAAGATTATTCTCTTTTACTTGAAATAGTAAATAAAAATAGCTCCCCTTTAGAATTAGTTGATTTAATAATAGAATATCCTAAGGGTTCTCAGGGTTCTCAAAATAATTTTGTACAAGAAAATGAATATTATCGCAAAACATTAGGGACGATTCCTGCTGGAGGAATAAAAAATGAAAATACAAAATTTGTTATTTTTGGTGAACAAGGAAGTATTCGTCAAATAAAAATTTCTCTAGAATATAGAGTAGAAGGTTCTAATGCTATTTTTGTTAAAGAAAAACTTTTTGAAGTTTCTATAAGTTCTACCCCCATAAATCTTTCTGTTAATGCTCCTTTAACTGCAAATTCAAATCAAGATTATACATTTGATATCAAAGCTGCATTAAATGCTACAAAATCTGTTTCTAATATTCTTTTAAAGATTGATTATCCACTTGGTTTCCAGTTTGTTAAAGCTACTCCTGAACCGTCTGTAGGTAATAATATTTGGAATTTGGGAGATTTAGCTTCTGGAGCTGAACGGAGTATTTCTATTACTGGCCAAATGATTGATGTTTTTGATGGAGAAGAAAAAGTATTTCGTGTTTGGACTGGTTCCCAATCTACTTCAGATAAATCTTCAATTGAAATTATTTTTAATTCTTTAGAACATGTTGTAATGATACAAAAACCTTCTATTAATGCCACTCTTTTAATTAATGGAATTTCAGAAAGAGAATATGCTGTAGATACTAAAACTGCCATTCAAGGACAAATACAATGGATAAATAATTTAGAAACAAATATAAATGATTTAGAAATTACGGCAAAGATTTCTGGTAATGCTGTGAATCGTAATACTATTACTACTGAGCAAGGTTTTTATAATTCTTTAGAAGATTTAATAATTTGGGATAAAAATTCTATTAGTAAATTTAAAGAAATAGGTCCAGGTGATACTGGTGTTGTGTCCTTTTCTTTATCATCTCTTCCACTTTTTTCTTCTTTAGGTGGTCTTTTATTATCCCCATCTATTAATATAGATGTTTCTATTACAGGGAAACAAAGTAAAAATAATAATATTATTACTGAATTAAGTAGTAAAAAATCTAAAATTATCAGAATTATTTCTGATATTGGACTTTCTAGTAAAGCTTTTTATTATTTTGGGTCTTTTAAAAATACTGGGCCAATTCCTCCAAAAGTAGAACAAAAAACGACTTATACTGTTATTTGGTCTCTTTCTAACACTGCCAATAATATTTCTAAAGCTCAAATACGTTCTAGTATTCCAGCTTGGGTGCGATTTGTTGGTACTTTTTCTCCAGTTGCAGAAGATTTAACTTATGATAGTCTTACTAGAGAAATAATTTGGAATGTAGGTAGTATATTGAAAGGAACTGGAATTTCTGGATCAAAAAGAGAAGTTTCTTTTCAAATAGAATTTACTCCTTCACTTTCTCAAATTGGGACTGCACCTATTATTTTAAATGATACGACGTTGACTGGGTATGATGATTTTGCTCTTGTTAATATAAAAGTTAATAAAACATCACTAGATACGAAACTTTTAAGCGATTCTCCTCCATCACCTAATGGAGGTAGAGTGGTAGAATAATTTATGAATTATAAATTCATAAAGAAAAAATAAAAATGCAAATAAATAATAAAAAAGAAGTTAATTTAATGGAAAAAATAGTTTCACTTTGTAAAAGACGAGGTTTTATTTTTGCTGGTTCTGAAATATATGGGGGATTAGCTGGGGTATATGACTGGGGACATTTTGGGGTGGCTTTGAAAAATAATTTAAAGCAAAATTGGTGGAAAAAGTTTGTAGATAATAGACGAGATATGTATGGTGTAGATGCTGCTATCTTGATGCGTCAAGAAGTTTGGCAAAATGCTGGACATGTTGCAAATTTTGCTGACCCAATAGTTGAGTGTATAAAATGCAGAGAAAAATTTAGAACTGATCAGATAGAAATTAGTAAATGTCCAAATTGTGGTGGTAGTCTAAGTGAAACTAAACAATTTAATATGATGTTTATGACAAAAGTAGGTGTTTCTGAAGATTCTTCAGCTACTTCGTATCTTCGTCCTGAAACTGCCCAAGGTATGTTTGTTAATTTTAAAAATACAGTTGATGCTTTTCATCCGAAATTTCCTTTTGGTTTAGCTCAGATAGGTAAAGCATTTCGTAATGAGATAACTCCTAGAGATTTTATTTTTAGGATTAGGGAATTTGAGCAAATGGAAATAGAATATTTTGTTCGCGAAAAAGATTGGGAAAAATATTTTGAATATTGGAAAGGTGAGATGTTGTCTTGGATGGAAGAAGTTGGTATTGATATGAGTAAAGTTCATGACATTGATATTGCAAAAGAAAATCTTGCTCATTATTCAAAAAGAACAACTGATTTTGAATTTGAATATCCTTTTGGACAAAAAGAGCTTTTTGGTCTTGCATACAGAACAGATTTTGATTTAAAAAATCATGGTCTTGAATATGTTGACGAAGAAGCAAAAGAAAAAATAGTTCCTCATGTCATAGAACCAACTTTTGGAGTAGATAGAGCAACTCTCGCAATTCTTCTTTCTTGTTATTGTGAAGATGAAAAAGATGGGGAAATTCGTTCATATCTTAAATTTAAGCCTTCTATTGCACCTGTGATTTGTGCTGTTTCGCCTTTGCTTAAAAATAAGCCTGAACTTGTGGAATATGCTAATACTAAAGTTTTTGCTCCACTTAAAACAGAATTTGGGAGAGTTGTTTGGGATGATAATGGAAATATTGGTAAACGTTATCGTAGACAAGATGAAATTGGCACACCTTTTTGTATTGTGGTTGATTTTGATACATTATCTAATAATACTGTAACTGTGCGAGATAGAGACAGCGGGGACCAAGAAAGAGTAAAAGTAGAATATTTAGAAAATTACATAAGAGAAAAAATATAAATGAAGTTTAAAAAAACAATTTTAAAAAATGGTTTAAGAGTTGTGACAGTACCGATGAAAGATAATCCTACGGTAACTGTTTTAGTGTTAGTAGAAGCTGGTTCAAAATATGAAAATAAAGTAAATAACGGTATTTCTCACTTTCTTGAGCATATGTGTTTTAAAGGGACAGTTAAAAGACCTAAAGCTATAGATATTTCAAAAGAATTAGATGCTCTTGGTTCGCAATATAATGCTTTTACAGCACAAGAATATACGGGTTATTATGCGAAATCCGACGCAAAGCATTTTAAGCAGATTTTTGATATTGTTTCAGATATTTATTTGAATTCTACATTTCCAGAAGCTGAAATGCAGAAAGAAAAAGGAGTTATTATTGAGGAAATAAATATGTATGAAGATTTACCCAATCGGCATGTTCAGGATTTGATGATGGAGCTACTTTATAAAGATCAACCAGCAGGATGGAATATCGCAGGTAAAAAAGAAAATATCTTGAATATGAAACGCGATGATTTTGTTTCTTATAAAAATGCACATTATCTCCCAGAAGCTACAACTATAGTGGTTGCCGGTAGTGTAAAAGAGAGCGATATCTTAAAAGAAGTTAAAAAAGTATTTGGAAATTTAAAGAGAGGTAAAAAAGCAGGAAAATTAAAAGTAAAAGAAACTCAATCAAAACCTGAAGCATTAATTTCTTTTAAAGAAACAGATCAGACTCACCTTGTTTTAGGTTTTCGTAGTTTTGATTTGTTTAATAAAAAAAATGCAGAGCTTGCTGTGCTTGGTGGAGTGCTCGGTGGTGGAATGAGTTCAAGATTGTTTCAAAAACTTCGTGAAGAAATGGGGGTAGGATATTATGTACGTGCTTATAATGATGCTTATACTGATCATGGATTTTTTCAAATTTCAGCTGGAGTAGACAATAGAAGAATTTATGAAGTTATATGTGCAGTACTTGAAGAATGCAAGAAACTTAAAAATGAAAAAGTCTCTGAAGAAGAATTAAATAAAGTAAAAGAATGTTTGATAGGTAATATGAAACTTTCTTTAGAATCTAGTGATGATATTGCGAATTTTTTGGGTAGTCAAGAACTATTAAAAAAAGAAATAAAAAATTTAGAAGAAAAAACAAAAGAAATAAGAGAAGTTACAGCATTTCAAATACAATCTTTAGCAAAAGAAATTTTTAAAGATAAAAAACTTAATTTAGCTCTTATAGGACCTTTTAAAGACAAATCTAAATTTACTGAAATATTAAAATTTTAATTATTTTTTAAGTTTAATATTTTATGGTATTATATTTATATGTTTGAAAAGAACCAAGCCACTTCTATCTCAATAACTACTGGTACTATTATTCGTTTTTTTTTAGTAGGAATTGGATTTTTTTTATTTTGGTTTTTGCGAAATTTACTTTTAGTTATTTTGGCTGCTATTATGATAGCTTCTTTTATAGAGTCAACTATTCCTTATTTTAAAAAAATAAAAGTTAGTCGAGTTTTTGGAGTTGTTATTGTGTATGTCATTTCAATTCTTTTTTTAGCTTTTTTATTTTATCTTTTTGCTCCACTTTTAATTACTGAACTTTATAATTTTTCTGTTTTTCTTTCTTCTTATCTTCCAGATTCTTCCATTATAAATTATTTTAAAAATGATGCTTTTGGAGGAGCAAAAGATATTATTAATAATCTTTCTCATAGTTTATCGCTTACTACTCTTCTCAATACTTCTTCTGTTTTTATCACCAATCTTTCTGGTGGATTTTTTCAAGTACTTTCTGTAGCCTTTGGGAGTATTTTTAATGTAATATTAATAATTTTAATTTCTTTTTATCTTTCTATTCAAGAAAAAGGTATAGAAAAATTTTTAAGAATTATTTTACCTATTAAATATGAAGAATATGCTGTAGATTTATGGGAACGTTCTCGTCGGAAAATTGCTTTATGGATGAAAGGTCAAATGCTTTTAAGTGTGCTCATTACTATTTTGACTTATTTAATGCTTTCTGTTATGGGAATTCAATATGCTCTTCTTTTAGCCATTATTGCAGGAGTAATGGAGTTTGTACCTTATGGTATATTGGTTGCACTTATTCCAGCTATTTCTTTTTCTTATCTTTCAGGAGGAATTTCAACTGCTTTGATGGTGGGAGGAGCTTATGTTATATTACATCAATTTGAGGTTTTTCTTTTTTCTCCTTTAGTAATAAAAAGTGTTGTGGGTCTTTCTCCTTTAGTAGTTATAATTTCTGCTTCAATAGGTTTTGAATTGGGTGGATTTTTTGGTTTAGTGCTTGCTATCCCTATAGCTGTTTTTGTTATGGAATTAATGAGTGATATTGAAAAAAATAAAATCTCGTTAAAATTAAATAATGATAAAAAAGATTAAATAATGACAAAAAATATTTTTTACATTACTACTACGCTACCTTATGTAAATGCGCCACTTCATATGGGGCATGCACTTGAATTTGTGAGAGCTGACGCTATTGCTAGATACAAAAAATTAATCGGTAGTGAAGTATATTTCAACACTGGTACAGACGAGCATGGTTTAAAAATATATGAGAAAGCTTTAGAAAATAATTTATCTCCAAAAGAGTTTGTAGATAAAAGCTTTGAAACCTTTAAAGAACAGTTAAAAATATTTGGTATAAGTGATGATGTTAATTTTGTAAGAACTACAGACGAGCATCACATATCTTCTGCACAGGAGTTTTGGAAACTTGTAGATAAAAATGGTTTTATATACAAGAAAAATTACGAAGCAAAGTATTGTGTAGGTTGTGAAAGTGAAAAAACAGATAGTGAATTAGAAAACAACGAATGTCCGCTTCATCCTGGACAAAAATTAAAATTAATAAATGAAGAAAATTATTTTTTTAAATATAGTGCGTTCGGAGATAGTCTTTTAGACTTTTATGAAAAAAATCCTAATTTTGTGGTGCCAGATTTTCGTTTAAATGAAATTAAAAATTTTGTTAAAAATGGTTTACAAGATTTTTCTATATCTAGACTAAAGAGCAAAATGCCCTGGGGAATATCTGTTCCAGGAGACGATACACAGGTTATGTATGTCTGGTTTGATGCACTTACAAATTATATTTCTACATTAGGTTGGCCAGAAAATAAAGAACTTTTTGAAAAGTATTGGGTGAAAGGTATGCCTACGCAATATTGTGGTAAAGATAATATTCGTTTTCAAGGAGCTATGTGGCAAGCGATGCTTATGGCAGCTGGGTTACCAAATTCTCATCAGATAGTAGTAGATGGTTTTATAACAGGAAATGGTGGTGTTAGAATGTCTAAAACTCTCGGTAATGTGGTAGATCCGAGAGATATAGTAAAAGAATACGGCACAGATGCACTTCGTTATTTTTTATTTCGCGAAATTTCTTCTTTTGAAGATAGCTCTTTTACTATAGAAAGATTTAAAGATGCTTATAATTCTGGACTTGCAAATGGATTGGGTAATTTATCTTCTAGAATATTAACTCTTTCAGAAAAATATTTAGATAAATGTCCGAAAATATCAGAATATTCAATACCTAAAGAATATTTATCAATTTATGAAACTTTTGATATACAGAAAGCTACAGAATATGTTTGGATGAAAATTCAAGATTTAGATAAAAAAATACAAATAACAGAACCTTTTAAGGTTATTAAAATAAACGAAGAACAAGGCAAGAAACTAATTAGTGAATTAGTTTTGGAATTGTATACGATAGCTAGAATGTTAAATCCACTAATGCCAGAGACAAATCAAAAATTAAAGAAATTAATAAGAGAAAACAAAAAGCCAGAAGCCCCTTTGTTTTTGAGAAAATAAAAATATGGTCAAGTATATAGATATACACGCACACACCAACTTCAAAGTTTTTGAAGATGAAAAAGATATTGTGATAAAAAGAGCATTAGATAATGATATTTGGGTAATTAATGTTGGAACACAATTTGATACTTCTAAAAAAGCTGTAGAAATAGCTTCTTCTTATAAAGAAGGTGTTTTTGCTACGATAGGACTTCACCCTATACACACAGAAAGTTCTTTTCATGATCATAGCGAGCTAGGAGAAGAGGGGAAAGAATTTGTTTCTCGGGGAGAAATTTTTGATAAAGAAAAATACAAAGATCTTACTCGTATAGGTAAGGTTGTAGCTATTGGGGAGTGTGGTTTAGATTATTATCATTTAAATGAAGATTTTCAAGAGAAACAAAAGACTGCTTTTGTTTCTCAAATAGAGCTCGCAGATGATTTAGATATTCCTTTAATGCTCCACATCAGAAATAACCCAAAAGATAAATCAAAGAATGCATATTTTGATGTTTATGAATTAATTAAAAAACATTCAAAAAGATATAAAGAAGGTAAGGGCGTGGGAGTCTCTCATTTTTTTGCAGGCAGTGTGGAAGATATGGAAAGATTTAAAGAGATTGGAATTTATGTATCTTTCGCAGGGCCTATAACATATCCTCTCAAAATAGAAATATGTGATTATGAGAAAGTTATAAAAGAAACCCCGCTAGATATGATTCTAGCAGACACAGATAGTCCTTATGTAGCCCCAGTTCCTTTTAGAGGAAAAATAAATGAGCCCTTTCATATTATAGAGATTGTGAAAAAAATATCAGAAATTAAAGAAATAAAAGAAGAAGAAATGGCAAAAATAATAGTTTCTAATGCAAAAAAACTTTTTTCAATCTAGTGGTATTTTATATGATTTATATTATTTTAATATCAGTAAAATCTAATTGGATTGACATTTAATTATAGTATTGCTATTATGTTTTTAATCTCATTTGTTCCGACCTTGAAGTCGGAACACATATCACTTTAAGTGATTAAAGGTCCGTAATGAGATTTATTAAAAATTATTTATTTATTTAAATGGAGAATGATGAAGAAAATATAGAAATAGATTCTCGCGTTTATGAGGTTGGATATCTTTTATTGCCAAATATTTCTGAAGAAGAAATGTTAGTTGTTTATGGTAATTTAAAAAATTTACTTAGTAGTTTAAATGGAGAAATTATTTCAGATGAAATACCTAAAATGATAACCTTGGCTTATCCAATGTCTAAAGTTATTCAAAATATGCGTAATAAATTTAATACGGCTTATTTTGGTTGGATTAAATTTAATATGAATACAAATAAAATAGGTGAATTAAAAAAGAAACTTAATGCTGACTTAAATTTTATTAGATTTTTAATTTTAAAAACTGTTAAAGAAAATACTATTGCTACTAAAAGATTTATTAATAAAGATTCTAGAAGAAAAATGCCAATCTTGAAAAAAGACATAGAAAATACCCCTTCCATTCCTATTAACAAAGAAGAACTAGATAAAGAAATAGATGCGATGGTTACAGTTTAGTTATTAATTAATTGAGAACTAGTTTATAGTAATTAAAAAACTTTAATTTAATTAAAATTATGTATTTAAACAAAGCAATTGTTATAGGAAATCTTACTCGTGATCCAGAAATTCGTTCTCTTCCTTCTGGAATAAAAGTTTGTTCATTTTCTCTTGCTACTAATCGTGTTTGGAAAGATAAAACAGGAGTACGTCAAGAATCTACTGATTATCATAATGTTGTAGTTTTTGGACGTCAAGCTGAAACAGTTGCGCAATATATGAAAAAAGGAAGTTCAATGTTGGTGGAAGGTAGAATGCAAACTAGAAGTTGGGAAGATAAAAATAGTGGAGAAAAAAAATATCGTACAGAAATAGTTGCAGATCGTACTCAATTTGGTCCTAAAAGTAATGGAACAAATTTGGGAACATTTAATACAGAATCAAAAAAAACTTCTAATGTAAAAGGTTCTGAAGAAGTTGATACGATAGAATATCCAGAAGAAGATATTAATCCTGAAGATATACCATTTTAATTATAAAATATAAAAATTATGAAACAAGATTTTTTTTCAGCTAATAATATAAAATATATAGACTATAAGGATGTTGAAATTTTAAAAAAGTTTTTAAATCCAAATGGTAAAATAATGAATCACAAACGTATAGGAGTGACTATGAAAAATCAACGTGCCTTAGCTACTGCTATTAAAAATGCAAGATTTTTGGGGTTACTTCCATTTGTGGCTAAA
>Ga0172367_10003674_pt1 | contig 19612 bp, 16 predicted proteins | sample Lak10m_FD_114542 | JGI IMG/M metagenome (GOLD analysis project Ga0172367, IMG submission 114542) | Freshwater microbial communities from Kabuno Bay, South-Kivu, Congo - kab_022012_10m | ecosystem: Environmental > Aquatic > Freshwater > Lake | place: Democratic Republic of the Congo: South-Kivu...
AAGTACTCCCCGCCGGTAGCGGACGGGTACTCCCGGCCGGAGGCGGACGGGTGCTCTCCGCCGGAGGCGGACGGGTGCTCTCCGCCGGAGGCGGCTTGGCCACCGCCACCACCACCACCGCCGCCGGAAGCCAAGCCATCGCTGAGCCAGACGCTGGTGACGTGGGCCGGCAGGACGTCGTCGGCAAGCCGTGCCGCGGCCGCTCGCCGGTCGACCGGCCAAGGTCGCGGCATCAGCGCTGGCAGCCGGGCCCGCAGGTCCGCCGCTCTCGTCGGCGCAAACAGCAACGGCGGCGCCCCGCCCGGCTCCGGCGCCGTCGTCAGCAGTGCCACCGGCCGCTGCTGTCGTTCAACCACCGCCAGCACCTGTTCAAGTGTGGAAAGCCGCAAGGCCCAGTGGGCTGCCGCCGCCCAGCCGTTGTCGACCACCAGCAGCACCGGGTCACGCCCAGGCAGCAATGGTTCAGGATCCAGCAGAGGGCCGGCGAATCCGAAGATCACCAAGGCCCCAATCAAGAGGCGCAGAATCAGCAGCCAGGGCGGCGTGCGGGCGGGCGTCTCTTCTTGGCCGACCACCGCCCTCAGCAACTCGATCGGTGGAAACACGAGCGGTCTAGGCGCCGGCGGCAGCGCGCGCAGCAACCACCACACCGCCGGGAGAACCACCAGCGCCGAGAGCAGGGTGGGATCGGTGAAAGCCAGGGCGGGCACGTCTCGAGGCCCGCCGTCAGACCGCCACGTCGTCCGTAGCCACGGCGCCCACCGCCGCCTCGCGGGTGTCGTGGAGGTCGAACAGTGCGGTAAACCCGCTCACGTCAAACACCTCGCGGACGTGGGCCTTGAGGCAGCATAAGGCAAGGTGGCCGCGCGCGGCCCGCACGCGTTTGGCGGCCAGCAACAGCACCCGTAAACCGGCGCTGCTGACATAGTCGAGCTGGGCGGCATCGATCACCAGCGCCTGGGCGCCGCCGGCGATGGTGCCGAGCAGGCGCTCCTCGAACGTGCGGGCGCTGTGGCTGTCCAGCCGTCCGCGCGGCTCAAGCACCAGCACCGTTCCCTTGCGCGCTTCCACCACTTCCATGGGCGTCACCTGTGCTTGATAAGCGGGTGGACTGGGACAATGTCCCGGTTTCCAAAGGCCTCACGGCCCTTGGTCGGGGGTGTCGGGGGACGCAGTCCCCTGACACCTGCGCCGGGCAGGCGCACGCTTTCCAGCGCGTTACCCTCGGTTGACGACACCTGACCGTAAGCCCACATTATCGGACCAGGTCTTTGTTGAGCGCACTGCCACCGCTCCCGGCCCCGAGCCGGGCCCGATAGACCTGCGTCCCCTCCAGCACCCGCTGGACGTAATCGCGCGTCTCGTAGATCGGGATTTGCTCGATCCAGTCGACGACATCAAGCGCCGAAAGCTGGCGGGGGTCACCCATGGTCTGCACCCACCGCCCGACCCGGCCCGGCCCGCCATTGTAGGCCGCTGCGGCCAGCACCATCGAACCGCCGAACCGATCCAGCATCTCGCTCAGATACTGAGTGCCAAGGCGCACGTTATAGCCGGGATCATCGGTCAGACGGTCGGGCGTATAAGGCTCGCCGGCCTTCTTCGCCACCGCACGCGCGGTCGCCGGCATAAGCTGCATGAGGCCGCGGGCACCTGCCCGGCTGACCGCCTCGGCGTTGAACTGGCTTTCCTGGCGGATCAGGGCGAGCACGAACGGCGGCTCGGGGGTGGCGTCCCGCGGCACCGGGGCCACCGGGTAGCCGGCGAGGATCAACGGGCTGCGGCCGATCGACTGCGCCTTTTTGGCGATGGTGACCGCGCTGTCGGCAAGGTGAACCTCCTCGGCCAGGTGGGCGGCCGCGGTGAATTCCTCTGCACTCTTCAGCTCGCCCGCGAGCGCAGTGAGGAAGGGGGCCAGCAGCGCGCGGCGGTCGCCGGTCGATGCGCGGTCGAGCAGGCGAATCGCGCGCACCAGTTCCCTGTCCTCGAAGCGGGCGCTCGCAGCGGAGGACACCGTGAGCGGGGCCGGCAGCCAGTCGCCGCGATCGAGCCCAAGTGCCTCGGCGGCAAGCTGCCCATAAAAGGTGGTCGGGAAGCCGGCGGCGGTTTTGTACCAGCGGTTGGCCGACTCGGTGTTGCCGTCGGCCTCAGCGGCGCGGGCGCTCCAGTAGGCGCCGCGCGAAAGGCTAAGCGGCGTGGTGACCTTGGAATAGAGGCTCTGGAAGTGACCGTACGCCTGTCTGGGCCGCTTGAGCTGGGTCAGCGCAAGCCAACCGGCCAGGAACTCGGCTTGCGTATAGCCAATCCCTTCCGTCTGCCGGTGGGCCGCAACCAAGCGGTAGGCAGCGGCATAAAGCCGTTCTTCCATCAGGCGTCGCGCCAGCGCCTGCCGCTCCCCCCACCAAAGCTCCGCGCGCTCTACCGACCGTGGCGCGCTGTTGAGGAGGGCGATCGCTGCGTCGGTCCGGTCGGCGCGACGCAGCCAGCGCACGCGCGCATACAGCAGGCCCTGGTCACCGCGTAAGGACTCCGGAACCCTGGCCAGCGCTCCTTCCGCCTCCGGTGCCCGGGCCGCCAAGGCGAGCCGTGCGTTGGCCAACGCCCGCTGGCCGTCATCGACCAGCGGCAGCATCCGGCGCGCTTGTTCGCTCTCGCCCTCCCACAGCAGGCGGTCGAGGCGGTCTTGATGATCGCGGGGGCGCAGGACACCGCCAAGCCGGTCAAGATAGTTTGCCTGCTCGCGCTCGGTGAATTCGGCATTGGTCCAGAACGCGCGTGCGCGGTCAGCCACCGCCGCCTGCTCACCCGTACCGCTGGCCGCGGCGACGTAACGCGCCATACCGGCCCCGGTCAGCGGCGGGTACCGTTTGAACCACGCCCGCACGGCATCGCTATCCAGATCGTCGCGGATCGCCGCCTCGGCGCGCGAACGCAAGCCCTTGAGACCCGGCCACGACGGATTCTCGACGACGAAACGGGTCAACTCCTCGAACGAGGGGCCGCTGTCCGCCTTCAGCAGGTACAGCCAGCGCAACAGCTTGGCCGTCGCCGGATGGTCGGTGCCGGCGGCCAGCGCCGGGACCCGGCTCCAGTCCCCGCCGCCATTGCCTGCGGCGACGACGGACCGCACCGCCTGCTCGTCGCGGCTTGACAGGGACGCCGCTTTCGGCTGTGTTGAGGGGATTGCAAACAGGCAGCCGAGCACAATCGCCGCGGCAAGCCCGCCACGCACTATCGTGATGAGGAGGTTGGCATGTTTTGGGGTTCGATCTGTGCCCTTGTGACGCCGTTCAAGGACGGTAAGGTCGACGAGCCGGGCTACCAATCGCTGATCGACTGGCACATCGCGCAAGGCACCCATGCGCTGGTTCCCGTTGGTACCACTGGGGAATCGCCTACGCTCAGTCATGACGAGCATCGGCGGGTGGTCGAGCTGTGCGTCGAGACGGTGGCGGGCAGGGTACCGGTCATCGCCGGCACCGGGTCCAACTCGACCGAAGAAGCGATCGAGTTGACCAGGCATGCTCAGAAGGCTGGTGCCAGCGCGGCGCTGGTGGTGACGCCGTACTACAACAAGCCGACGCAGGAAGGACTGTATCAGCATTTCAAAGCCATCCACGATGCGGCGGAACTGCCGATCATCATTTACAATATCCCCCCCCGGTGCGTCGTCGACATGACGGTCGAGACGATGGCGCGGCTTGCCGCGTTGCCCCGGATCGTCGGTGTCAAGGATGCCACCGCCGATCTGGTCCGACCGCTCAAGACCCGCCTCCGGATCGGCCCGGCGTTCTGCCAGCTCTCCGGAGAGGACGCCACCGTGACCGCGTTCCTGGCCCAGGGCGGGGTAGGCTGCATCTCGGTAACCGCCAACGTGGCACCGCGGCTGTGTGCCGACCTGCACAATGCCTGGCGGGCGGGCGCGTTCGACACGGTATTCGCGCTGCGGGACCGGCTGATGCCGCTACACGCCGCTATGTTCGTAGAGACTAGTCCGGCTCCGGTCAAGTATGCGCTAAGCCTGCTCGGCCGGTGCAGCGAATCGGTGCGCCTGCCGCTGGTGCCGCTCGCGGAACCATCGCGGGCGGTCGTGCGCGCGGCACTGGTCGAAACCGGCCTGCTGGCGGCCTGATCCCATGGCCGGCGCAAGGACCCCAAGGCTTGAGACCGATCGGCTGGTGGCACAAAACCGCCGGGCCCGCTTTGATTACTTCATCGACGAGACGCTCGAGGCCGGCATCATGCTCACCGGTACCGAGGTCAAATCGTTGCGGGCAGGCCGAGCGAGCATTGCCGAGTCCTACGCCGCGCCAAACGGCGGCGAGTTGTTCCTCATCAACGCCTACATTCCCGAGTATCTGCTTGCCGGCCGCCACCTCCAGCACGCGGTGCGGCGACCGCGCAAGCTGCTGGTCCGCTCCAGGGAGCTGAAACGCCTCTTTGGGGCCGTGAAGCGCGAGGGGGTGACCCTGGTCCCGATGTCGGTCTACTTCAACGAGCGCGGCCGGGCCAAGGTCGAGCTCGGGCTCGCCCGCGGTAAGCACAAGCATGACAAGCGGGCGGTGGAGCGCGACCGGGACTGACAACGCGACAAGGCCCGCCTGATGCGCACCAAGGGCCGCGATGAGGGCGGCGAGTAGGGCGTCACGCGGGTGAGTTCAAAACGTGTACGGGAGCGGCAAAGAGGCCTTGTGTCGGCACTGGTGACGGCCCATGTTGGGCATGTGACGGGATGACGGCCGGGGTTGGCTGGTTGTTGGCGGGTTGGTGGAGGTCAGGACCCTCGTGACCCCGCTGGCGTGACCCCGCTGGCGTGACCCCGCAATAAGGACGGAGCCTGATGGTGGCACGGACGGACAAGGACATGCCAGGACGACCCGCGATGCCGGAGGCGGAGGCGCTCGGTCCCGATTTGGTGCGGGCCGACGAAACGGATGCCGGCGAGGTCCCGTGGGCCAGGCGCGGCATGGTCGGCCGGCTCGGCAAGGAAACGATGTATCTCGGCTTCAAGATCGATCGCGCGGTGAGCGAGATCGGAAAGGTACGCCGGGTTCAGGGCGAGCACTCGGTTCGCTTCGATCGCCTCGAGGCAACGGTTGGAGGCATGCAGCGGGTTCAGGGCGAGCACTCGGCCCACTTCGATCGCCTCGAGGCAACGGTTGCAGACATGCAGCGGGTTCAGGGCGAGCACTCGGCCCGCTTCGATCGCCTCGAGGCAACGGTTGCAGACATGCAGCGGGTTCAGGGCGAGCACTCGGCCCGTTTCGATCGCCTCGAGGCAACGGTTGCAGACATGCAGCGAGTTCAGGGCGAGCACTCGGCCCGCTTCAATCGTATCGAGGCAACGGTTGCAGACATGCAGCGGGTTCAGGGCGAGCACTCGGCCCGCTTCGATCACATGCAGAGGGTTCAGGATGAGCATTCGGCCCGCTTTGATCGTATCGAGGCTGCGCAGACGACGATTCTCGCTCAGGTCACCGCAGTTCTGGAAAAGCAGGCGGTCCTGGCGCAGAACGACATGGTGTTGCACGCGCAGCTCAACCAGCTTTTGAGTCGAAAAAGCGACAAAAGCACCTGAGCGCCTGTCTCGAAAGTCTATCCATGACTCCAACCGGCTTCGCCGTGGCCCCGGCGGCCATTAGAAACAGGGGGAATACCTTCGGGACAGGCTCTTGAGGGATTCCGCCGCCACGAAGTGTTTCGGACCCGGCGGCATTGGGGATGGCGAGGGAAAGCGGCATTCCGGCTTGGCCGAGACGCCCGGCCGGTCGCGAGGGGGGACCGGAGCACCTGTCCGATGTCGGCAAGCGAGGCGGTTTTTCTTTGCGGTGCGACATAATGTTCGTTGGCGGATGCCGCAACGCGGTACTACTGTCGGTCATCCCCCATTTGGACGTTTTCTTCCTGTCAACTTTCTCGATCCTGAAGGGCCGCCGCACTCATGAGTGGGACGGCCTTTTTTTTGTGCCTCCAGGCGCTCGCCGCGCGCGGTGCGGCGGGCGGGAATCGGCTTGCGTCCAGGCGCCTCCGGTCCATCTGAAGCCATGCGGGTCGGACCGGCACGCGGATACAACCGCGCTGGCTGTCGGTTGTGCTGGCCGGCGGAGGCGGCGACGGAGATCATTCTTTCTGCCGGCCCGCACCAGGAGGATGGACGATGACGAACAAACGGAACAGACCTGGGCGTGGCTTCGCCTTCGCCGCTGCCGGTGCCGCGACGGCCTTTGCCGCCGCGGGCACCGCCACCGCGGTTGCCGGCAGCGCCGCCGCGACTGCCGGCGGTACCGGTCAGGGCACCAACACGGTGGTGATCCAGCAGTCGGGCGGCGGTGGCGGATCGTCGGTCTCGATCGAGGGCCTGAGTGTCACCGGCAATCGGGGTGGCGGCAGCGCCGGCCAGCGCCAGGGTGCCCGTGTCCGGGTCATTGACGGACATGTCTTCGTCGATGGCCGGCAGGTGCCCGACGACCAGACCACCGCTCAGGCCGCCGACGGCACCGTTTTTCACATCCGCCGTACCGGCGATTCGGTCGAAGTCGTCACCGGCACAGACCGCTGACGCCGCCCGCCCAGCGTTGGCCTGACCTTAGAGATTTGAGAAAAGAGGAGGGGCCTGGGGGGCCGGCCAGGCCCCCCAGTTGGGGGGCCTTCGGGGGGCGAAAGCCCCCCGACGGATATCGTGCGGCTCAATACTCGGGGGGCTTCCGCCCCCCGAAAGGCCCCCTGATCCAGGGCCTGACCGGCCCCGGAACCCCCTCTTTTCACTTAAAGCGCCGCGTGATAGTGGTTGGGGGCCTCCTCGGCGTGCCAACACACCTTCAGATGACGATGCCGGTCGAAGCCGAGTTCCACCCACCCCCGGCTGTGGATAAACCGGCGTGAGGTTTCCGGGAACGGCGGAAAGCTCAGTGCCAGGGCGTCGGCGACCGTCTCGGTCGGTACGTCGGCCAGGCGCTCCAGACAGGTGGCGGCGAAGCCGGACAGCGGTGGATGCACGATGCCGGGGGCCATGAGCTGCCAGATTTCGCCGCTGCCGCGCAAAACCGCCTGACCGCCGAGATTCATCTTGCCGGACAGCAGGGTCACCCGACACCGCCGGCGGACGGAAAATTCGTGCAGCAGGCGGATCAGGTGCCGCCATTCGGCGAGGTGAGCGGGCGACCGCCAGTGGTCGCGGAACTGATCCTGAAACTGGGAAAGAATGGGCAGGTGGCGGGCAATCCGCTCGATCCAACCGAAATCGGGAAACAGTACCGGGACCCCGGCGACCAGCAGGAGATGCCGGCAGCCGTGAAACCGCTCCAGCCAGTGGGGCAATGCCGACCAACTCGCGTCGCTCAACACGCGAGTCGCCGTCCGCTCGCTGCGCAGGTCCAGCGCGAGAATACCGGTCTCGCCCACCACGAAGCCCTGAGTAACCGTATTAACCACGGCACCCCACTGCGACTCGTCGGGATCGACCGCCGTCGTGCCGAGTTGAAACAGTCCGCAGGCCCGTCGCGCAATCTGGCCGATGCCGCGGAACACCGGGCTCTGCTGGACTGCGTCGTCGTGGGACCCCCAACCGGCGACAATGTCGCGATCATCCCACAGCATGATTGACGGCACACTGGCGAGAACGGCGGCCGTCTCGGACTGGCTCCAGGTGTACTCATAAAGCCGGAAAAAGAACTCCGAAGCCTGCTCGGCCATGGCCCGCGAGAACGGTCGCTCAAGCCGCTGGGCCTGGGAGAGCGTCGCCAGATGCGCAATCGCCGGGCAGCTCTCCCAAAGACCATCCGCGTAAACTTGGTTGCCCCCAAGAATGAGCAGATGAAACGGCTGGCGCCGGTGCTGCTCGGCCAGGCTGTGCCAGCAGCCGTTGCGCCCGCCGGACCAATGTGCCAGCGCCGCCTCATCCCCGGCACCATTATTGGCGGCAAAGGCAAGGCGGAGCGCGCTCGCGCGCCCGGGAACCGCAATCGTCCAGCCGGGCGCACCCGGAAATCCGTAAACGACGAAGCGGTCGCGCTCGGCCTGCGGCAGGGCGAAGTCGTACCGCCACACATGGTGGTTGCGCCAGGACGAGAGATGACGCGGAGAAACCGCGGGCGCCACCCCCTCGAACGCCAGATCTGCGGGCGTCACCTTGCCGTCGGTGACCACCAGGGCGCTCACCTCCCATTGGGTCTCCCGCTGCCCGCGAAAAAACAGGATCGGGCCGACCATCGGCAGGGTCGCCGGCCGGGCCGGCGTTGACGCAGGCGCCGCGGCGGGATCAGGGGCGTTGGCCATGTTCGGACCGGAGCGAAGGATGGTGGAGAGTCGGCAACGGGGGGGCGCCCTCAGGTAAAAAAAAGCGATGGGGCAAGGCGGGCGGACAGCTCGTCGCGCTTCGTCCCTTGCCCAACCGGCAGTCACCAAAAGCTTGCCCAACCGGCAGTCACCAAAAGGGTGTAAACCTAATGACGCTCCGCGACCAGAGTGGAAAGTGTCATACCTCCGCCCGGGAACGCAAATAAACGGCGCCACACGGCAACGCGGCGCCGGCCGCCCTCGCCGGCGGAATACCCCCCCGGCCGACGTTCCCTCACGTTCTCGCCCCCACGTTCTCGCTCCCCCTTGTTCTTGCCCCTCCCTTGTTCTTGCCCCCCCTTGTTCTTGGATGATGTTCGTGGCCCCGTCCTACGGGAAAAAGCGGATGCGGCAATTAATGACAGGGCAGAATCGCCGGCATGGCCCGCGGTTCATTTGACAGAGCGAGCTTGGGGGCTCTATGCAATGGCCAAAATTTCCCCCTGTGTACGAACGGCGCGGTGTCCTTCGTGCCCGGTCCGGATCGCCTTCCCCGATTCAGTCCCGGATGTCCGGGCCAATCGATCGAAGGTGGCAACGGACCGGACCGGTGCCCGTAAAAAAGGATCAATTCCATGGCACAAGTCGGCAAGAGGCCGCTTTCCCCGCATTTGTCGGTCTATCGCCTCTACTTCACGATGGTGATGTCGGGCCTGCACCGGATTACCGGTCTCGGTCTGGTGTTCGGGGTCCTGCTTCTGGCCTGGTGGCTCCTGGCCGCGGCTGCGGGGCCGGATCACTTCGCCGTGGTCCAGGGTCTTCTTGGCTCCTGGTTCGGCAAGCTGTGCCTGTTCGGGTGGACGTTCAGCCTCTTTTATCATATGTCCAACGGTGTCCGGCACATGCTTTGGGACATGGGCGTGGCCATGGATATCGAGGGAATCAAGACCGGCGGTGTGGTGATGGCTGCCGTCGCCGGCACGCTGACCATCGCCACCTGGGCGATCGTGATCGCGGTTGGCTGATGCTTCGGCCGCGAAACGGCAAGACAAAGAGAGAAATGGGGTGATGACCATGAGTCATGCAAGACAGCAGGGGGACCTCAAGGGCTTCCTGCGCGCGCCGCTCGCGATCGCCCGCGGTTACGGCTCGGCCAAGACGGGCACCGAGCATTGGTGGGCCCAGCGGATGACCTCGATTGCGCTGGTGCCGCTCGGGGTTTGGTTTGCGCTTTCCGTCGCGTTGATGCCGAGCGCCGATCTCGCGGTGGTCAAGGCATGGATCGGCAATCCGTGCAATACCGCGTTGCTGCTTCTATTCATCGGTGTCGGCTGCCATCACGCGTCAGCCGGTCTCGATATTATCATGGAAGATTACATCCACTGCGAATCAGCCAAGCTGATCTGCGTGATCGGCCAGCGCATGTTGCTTTTGCTGCTGGCGGTGACCTGCATGGCGGCGGTGTTGAAGGTCGCTTTCGGCGGCTGAGCGAGGGAGGCTTCGGCAATTATCATGGGTAACGCCTATCCTATTACCGATCACACCTTCGACGTCGTCGTCGTAGGTGCGGGTGGTGCCGGCCTGCGGGCTGCCTTCGGCCTCGCCGAACGCGGCCTCAAGACCGCCTGCATCACCAAAGTCTTCCCGACCCGCAGCCACACCGTCGCCGCTCAGGGCGGCGTCAGTGCCGCGCTTGGCAACATGGGCGAGGACGATTGGCGCTGGCATATGTACGACACCATTAAGGGGTCGGACTGGCTTGGCGACCAGGACGCCATCGAGTACATGTGCAAGGAGGCGCCTGCGGCGATCGTCGAGCTCGAGCATTACGGGCTGCCGTTCAGCCGGACCGAGGAAGGCAAAATCTACCAGCGCGCGTTCGGCGGCATGACCACTCGTTATGGCGAGGGGATTGCCTACCGCACCTGCGCGGCGGCCGATCGCACCGGCCACGCCATGCTGCACACACTCTACCAGCAGTCACTGCGCTATGATGCTCAGTATTTCGTTGAGTATTACGCGCTCGATCTGATCATGGACAGTGCGGGTGTGTGCCGGGGCGTGGTCGCGCTTGATCTCGCCGACGGCTCGATCCATCGCTTCCGGGCGGCTGCTACCATCATCGGGACCGGCGGCTACGGCCGGGCCTTTTTCTCGTGCACGTCCGCCCACACCTGCACCGGCGACGGCAACGCCCTGGTGCTGCGGGCCGGGCTGCCGCTCCAGGACATGGAGTTCGTGCAGTTCCACCCGACCGGCATTTACGGCGCCGGCTGCCTGATTACCGAGGGCGTGCGCGGCGAGGGTGGTTACCTCACCAACTCGAACGGCGAACGCTTCATGGAGCGCTACGCCCCGTCGGCCAAGGACCTGGCCAGCCGCGACGTGGTCAGCCGGTCGATGACGGTGGAGATCCGGGAAGGGCGGGGCGTTGGTCCCAACAAGGATCACATCCACCTGCATATCGAGCACCTCGATCCCAAGGTCATTCACGAACGGCTGCCCGGCATCGCCGAGACCTCCAAGGTGTTCGCCGGCGTCGACGTGACCAAGGAGGCGATTCCGGTCCTGCCGACGGTCCACTACAACATGGGCGGCATCCCGACCAACTTCCGTTGCGAGGTGATCCGGCCGACGGCCGAGAATCCGGACGGCGTGGTGCCCGGGCTGTTTGCGGTCGGCGAGGCGGCGTGTGTCTCGGTGCACGGTGCCAACCGGCTCGGCTCCAACTCGCTGCTCGATCTGGTCGTATTCGGCCGGGCGGCGGCGATCCGGTGTGCCGAGATCATCAAGCCCGGTGCCAAGCAGGTTGATCTGCCGGCCGACTCGGCGGACCGGGCGCTTGAGCGGCTCGACCGCCTTCGTCATGCCGCCGGCAGCATTCCCGCGCCCGAGCTTCGGCTCGAGATGCAGAAGGTCATGCAGAACAACTGCGCGGTCTTCCGCACCGGCGAGGTGCTGGAGGAAGGGTGCCAGGCGATCACCACGACGTATGACAAGAAGGGCGATATCCGGATCAGCGATCGCAGCCTGATCTGGAACTCGGACCTGGTCGAGGCGATTGAGCTTGACAACCTGCTGGCGCAGGCGGTGGCGACCATGTACTCGGCCCGCAACCGCAAGGAGAGCCGTGGCGCCCATGCCCGCGAGGATTATCCCGAGCGCGATGACGTCAACTGGCTCAAGCACTCGGTGGTCTGGGTCGATGATCAGGGCAAGGTGACGCTGGGCGATCGCCCGGTCCACCTTAACACCCTGACCAACGAGGTCGACCCGGTTCCGCCCAAGAAGCGGGTGTACTGAGGCAAAGCGAGCATCACCGGGACTCCCCCGCCAGGGCCAAGGGGCGCCGACGGGTTCGACGACGAAGTGCGTAAAGGTGGCTGGCAGCAAAGTGCCAGCCGCCGGTCGAATCCCAAGGCCGCGACGTGGCCGGGACGGGGGAGCCGCCGCCAACGGGACTCTATTTGGGAGCCGGTTTCATGGTCGAATTCACGCTGCCCGCCAACTCGGTGGTCAAGCCCGGTCGGCGCATCAACGCCGCCGGCAGTGCCACCCGCAAGAAAGTGTTCCGCATCTATCGCTGGAACCCCGACGACGGGCAGAATCCACGACTCGATGAGTATGAGGTCGATCTCGACAAGTTCGGCCCGATGGTGCTGGACGCCCTGATCTACATCAAGAATCAGGTCGACAGCACACTCACCTTCCGCCGCTCCTGTCGCGAGGGCATCTGCGGCAGTTGCGCGATGAACATCGACGGCACCAACACGCTGTCGTGCACCAAGCCGATCGAGGAAGTAAAGGGCGACGTCGCCATCTATCCGCTGCCGCATATGTATGTGGTCAAGGATCTGGTGCCGGACCTGACCCTATTGTATGCGCAGTTGGCCTCGATCAAGCCGTGGCTGCAAACGCAGTCTCCGGCCCCCGACCGCGAGCGGCTCCAGTCGCCCGAGGACCGGGCCAAGCTGGATGGCCTTTACGAGTGCATTCTCTGTTTCTCCTGCTCCACCTCCTGCCCCAGCTATTGGTGGAATCCGGAGCGCTTCCTGGGCCCGGCGATCCTGCTTCAGGCCTATCGCTGGCTGGCCGACAGCCGTGACGAGGCAACCGGCGAGCGCCTCGACAACCTCGAGGATCCGTTCCGGCTCTATCGCTGCCACCAGATCCTCAACTGCACCCGGACCTGCCCCAAGAGCCTTAACCCGGGCCGGGCGATCACCGAAATCAAGAAGATGATCGTTCACCGGCGCGCCTGAGCCTCGCAGGTCAGGAAGCCAGTAGACAGGCGGACGGCCGTCGTCGGGCGCTGAGCCCGGCGGCGGCCTTTTTTTTGGACTCTTCCACGTCTGCCAATATCCGGTTTCCAAAGGCCTTTGGGCCTTTGGCTGGGGGTGTCGGGGGACAGCGTCCCCCGACGGCCGGCGAGAAGCCGGCAACGCCAAGCCGCAATGAGCCAACCACTGTGTTTGTTGGAGTCCGTCAGGGGACTTTGTCCCCCGACACCCCCAACCAAAGGCCGCGGGCCTTTGGAAACCGGGGAATTGGTGCCGGTGAGCGGCGGTGACGCAGCTCTTTTTTTAAGGCAGCTCTCAGCGATCTGGTAGAGTAGGGTGCGCCTTCGCCCCTCCAGTTTGCGATACAGATGCTCCGGCCATGGCCAGAAGTGACCTCCTCATCTCCCTTGTCCGCGCCGGCGTCACCGGCGAGCGGGAGGTGCTGCGCTCGACGGTCGAGGCGCTGGTCGCCGACGAGCGCGCCAAGAGCCACCACGGGTTGGCCGACCGTCTACTGCGCGCACTGAATGCGGTGGCAGTGACCCCGCCGCCGCTGACCACCCCAGGCTCCCCTGGCACCAGCGGGCGGGACGCGATTCTCGAGATCGAACCCCGTATCCGTCTCGACGACCTCATTCTGCCGCTCCCGGTCCGCCGCAATGGCGATCAACTGATCGAGGAGCATCTGCGGGCGGGAGTCTTACGCGCACATGGGATGGAACCTCGGCATCGGGTGCTGCTCTCCGGACCGCCCGGCAACGGTAAGACCTCCTTCGCCGAGGCCATCGCCGAGGCTCTCGCACTGCCGTTCTTCGTGGTCCGGTACGACGCCCTGATCGGCAGCTATCTGGGCGAGACCAACACCCGGTTGAGAAAGTTGTTCGACTACATTCGGACGCAGCCTTGCGTGCTGCTCTTCGATGAGTTCGATGCGATCGGCAAGGAGCGCGGGGATACCCACGAGACCGGGGAGATCAAGCGGGTTGTGTCTTTTTTGCTGATGCAGCTCGATCAGTTGCCGTCATATGTCATTGTCGTCGGGGCCACAAATCATAGCGAGTTGCTCGATCGCGCGGTCTGGAGGCGCTTCCAGCTACGGTTCGATTTTCCCTCTCCTGATCAGGCCATGCTGGCGGTATTTGTCGAGCGCCTTATAGGCCTTTGGCCGGAAAAGCCGCGCGCCCATGCTTCGGAAATTGTGCGGGGGCTTGGGAGTGTAAGCTACGCCGAAGCGCTTGAGTTCTGTCAAAACGTGCGTCGCCGCTGTATCCTGGGGCTTGGCAACCTTGGTACTGACGATGCCCTGCGGGTCGAGACCGACCTTTGGGCCTCTCGCGTCAAGCCGGAAGGACCCGATGACGAGCGATCCGAACCGCCCACTCCTGCACCTTCAGTCCGTCCCAAACGGCGCCCGGCGTCCCGGACGACCGGCGCCGATGGGGTCTCCTGAGGCGTTTCCAGTCGCGCGGCAGCAGGAGAGATTTGGACCAAAATTCCGCCGCCTCGCCGATGTCCTGGCCCGGGACCCGGCCGGCCTGGAGCTCACCACGGATCCCACCGCCCTGGCACCCGAGAGTCTGTTGGTGTTTGAGGTTGGTGGGACCATCCGGAATTTCGTCAGAGCTGCGGCCAACGTCCCCGGCCTCGAGTTTATTGACGAGGAGGAATTGAGCGCGGACGACGGGGAGAAGGCCCCCTTGGCCTATCTCATGGTCCCGGACGCGACCGCGCTTCAGCAGATACTCAGCCTTTGGGAGCTCTGGGTTCAGAATCGGGACGGTCAGTGGGAGACCGGATTAACTCCGTGGCGCGATGTTTTTTCGTGTTTGCGTGATCTGCGGCGCTGGGGTCCCGAGGACCGCATACGGGACGAGGACCGGGATAGTTTGCTTGAAGACATTCGAGATCGGCCGGACACCGATTTGGTCAGGCTTGAGATCGAGCTTGTTTTCCGTCGCGAATCGTCCGTCGCCGCGATTCATGAGGACCGTGTCGGTGGTGCGATCGCTGCCGCCGGTGGGCGGGGGATTTCGCGCACGCGTATCGAGGCCATAGCCTATCATGCTTTGTTGGTTGAGCTGCCAGTCGCAGCGACTCGGCAGATCATCAATCGGTCCTTGACCAGCGTTGCCGGCGTCGCGTGTGTCATGCATATTCGTCCTCAGAGTGTGTTGGCGCCGCTTGAGTTGACCGACGCCGAGGCCGCGACTGCCGGACAGCTTCCTTCGCCGCCGGATCGGATGCCGATTCTGACGTTGCTGGACGGCGTGCCGATCGCAAGCCATCCGCTGTTGGCTGGGCGTCTGAATGTCTCTAATCTATTGGAGTTGGAGGACCTGACGCCGGTAGAACACCGGGGGCACGGCACCGCAATGGCGTCTTTGATTGCGCTTGGGGACCGGAATCGGGCGCGACAGGAGGCGCCGCTACCACGCCGGATACAGGTTGTTCCGGTCCTGACGTGGGATGGACGCGAGGAGAAGCTTCCTGATGATCGCCTGATCGTCGACCTCATATACACGGCAGTCCAGGGTCTCCGGTCGGACAGAGAGGCCGGCCTGTCCGATGTGGTCATCGTCAATGTCTCGCTTGGCAATGCGCGCCGCCCGTTCCATGGACAGATGTCCCCCTGGGCCCGCCTGCTCGACTGGCTGGCCTGGGAACTTGGCCTTTTGTTTATTGTTAGTGCCGGCAATGTCGGTGGTGCGTTTTCACTCGCGGCCTTTTGTAATGGAACCGAGTTCGAGCGTAGCGGCGCTGACGATCGGGCCGCCGGTGTCCTGCGGGCCATCGACGCCCACAAGGCCGAACGCCGGTTGATCGCCCCGGCCGAGACCGTGAACGGCATCACGGTCGGGTCCTTGAATGAGGACGCGGTCGCCGATGCCGGCCCCCGCGCAGCCGGGCTTAGCGTCGATCCGTACCCCGGCCTGCCGATGGCCAACCCGTCGAGCCGGTTGGGACCCGGATTTGCCAATGCAATCAAGCCGGAAATTCTAATGCCGGGCGGCCGGGAACACCTGAGGCCGTGCGGGGCGGCGGGGCCGTTCTCCGTCGGCCCCGCCCGCCCGACGCGGGTGTTCGGGCTCAAGGTGGCTGCCCCGCCCGCAGCCGGTGACTTGGGCCGCGAGTGTTACACCGGCGGTACCAGCGCCGCGGCGGCACTCGCCTCCCGCACTTGCCACCGCATTCATGATGCTTTAGAGGACGGTTATGGAAGTGCATTCAGCAAATTATCTGAGGTTCAGCGCGCACTGGTACTGAAGGCGCTTCTGGTCCATCCGGCGCGGTGGGCGCCCAAGGCGGTCAGGTTCATTCAAAAGACGGTCCATCCCGGCAAGGGGACGCACCACACTCACCGAAGGACCAGCGTATTTCGCTACCTTGGATACGGTACGCTTGATGTCGACGACGCGGTCGCCTGCGCGGCCGATCGGGCGACGTTCTGGGCCACCGGAACGCTTGGTCCCGAGCAGTCGGTTCGCGTTGAGGTGCCGATCCCCTTGTGCATCGGCGGTCTGGCTCGGCCGCACGCACTTTGGGTCACTTTGGCGTGGTTTACACCGGTGCAGGCCGGCCGCAGGGCCTATCGGTGCGTTCGCCTGACGATTCTAGACCCTGAGGAAATCAGAGATATCGCTTTAAAAGTACCATCCGAACAACCCGATGCCAAGCAGATCAGGCGGGGAACTGTCACCTCCCGCCGCTGGGAGGGCGACAGGGCCGCGGTGGTGATGGACGGCATGGTGGCCAGCTTGATCATTCAGCGGGAACCGGACACCGGCCCTACAATTGATGAGCCGGTGCCCTTTGGGTTGGCGGTGTCACTGTCGATGCCGGGCGTCCTTCAAGTCTACGATCAGGTCCGGCAGCGTCTGGCTCCCTCATTGCGACCGCAGGTGCAACCGCATGCCTGATAATCTCAACAAACCGGTTTCCAAAGGCCTTTGGGCCTTTGGCAGGGGGTGTCGGGGGACAGCGTCCCCCGACGGCCGGCGAGAAGCCGGCAACGCCAAGAGGCAATCCCGGGGGCGGACGCTCTTTCGACTGCGGGCACGTCGGCGATCGGGGGGCTTTCGCCCCCCGAACCCCCTGACAGGGGGGCCTGACCGGCCCCCCTGGCCCCCCCTCTTTTTCTCAAATTTGGAGCGTTCTCCGCGTCAGCCCGGCTCCTTGCCGGTGGGCGCGAAGTGGATGCCGAGGACCTCGCCGGCCAGTTCCCGCACCTTGGGATCAATAGGGGGCGGGGTTACGGTGATGCCGGCGCGCAGCGTGCCGGCGATCGTCTCAAGCGCGATGACCCGGGCGGTCTCCTTGCAGTTGGCGGGGATCAGGTGCCAGGGGGCCAGGCGGGTGGAGGTGCGGTCGAACATGTCTTCCACCGCTACCACATAATCATCCCAGCGCTGCCGGTTGCGCAGGTCTTCCTCGTTGATCTTCCACTGCTTGCTGGGGTCAGTGAGGCGGTCGCGGAAACGCGAGAGCTGCTCCTCCGGCGTGATGTGGAGAAACAGTTTGACGATCCGGACCCCGTCGTCGATCAGCGTCCTTTCAAACTCGTTGATCTCGTTATAGGCGCGCTTCCAGGCCGCCGCGTCCGCAAAGCCCTCGACCCGCTCGACCAGCACCCTGCCGTACCAGGAGCGGTCGAAAACTGCGATCGCGCCCGGCACGGGCAAGCGCATCCAGAACCGGTAGAGGTAGTGACGCCCCTGCTCCTCCGGCTTTGGCGCGCCGATCGGCCAGACGTGGAAGCGCCGCGCATCCAAGGGCTCCGTCAGGCGGCGTATGCAGCCGCCTTTGCCAGCGGCGTCCCAGCCCTCAAACACGATCAGGGCCCGCCGGCCCTCCCGCTGATAGGTCTGCTGGATGCGAACCAGGTCCTTTTGAACCATGCCCATCCGCGCCTTGTACGCAGCGCCGGACTCGAGCCGGCCGGCCTTCATGTCGAGCTTATCCAGGCGCAGTTTCTGCGGGGCGGGGGGCGGCGGCATATGTGGTTCTCCCATCTGGTAAAATCGAAGCGATGTCAACAAGATCAATATCTGATCATCTGGCATAATAACCGGTTTCCAATGGCCCCTCGGCCTTATGCCTGGGGGTGTCGGGGGACCGCGTCCCCGGACGGCCGGCGAGAAGCCGGCAACGCCGCAGGCGCCGAGTCGAACACTTTGCTCGTTGGATTTATACCAGCGAGCGTGCTGTTTGATCCATTGCCGGCTCACGCCGGCCGTCCGGGGACGCGGTCCCCCGACACCCCCAGGCATAAGGCTGAAGGGCCTTTGGGAACCGGTTATAAGGGCAATGGATTAAGCGCTAAGCTCATTGGTTCTACTCCCCGCCTTTGCGCCGCCGAAGCCGCTCCCAATACTCAACCCGCCGCCCGATCTCACGCTCGAAGCCGCGTTCGGCCGGCCGGTAGAACTGCCTCCGTCCCATCTCCGGCGGAAAGCAGCCCTGGCCGGAGAAGCCCTCGGGATCGTCGTGGTCGTACACGTACCCGGCCCCGTAGCCGAGGTCCTTCATCAAACCGGTCGGCGCATTAAGGATGTTCATCGGCGGCGCCAGCGAGCCGAATTCGGCGGCCGCCCGGCTGGCCGCCTTGAACGCGACGTATGCGGCGTTGGACTTCGGCGCGGTGCCAAGATAGATCACACACTGGGCCAGCGCCAAATCGCCTTCCGGCGAGCCGAGCCTGTCGTACACGTCCCAGGCCGCCAATGCCTGGACGATGGCCTGGGGGTCGGCGAGGCCGATGTCCTCAACCGCAAAGCGGGCGAGCCGGCGCAAAATGTAGTGCGGGTCCTCGCCCCCGGCCAGCATGCGCGCCAGCCAATAGAGGCCGGCATCGGTGTCCGAGGCGCGCAGCGACTTGTGCAACGCAGAGATCAGGTTGTAGTGACTGTCCTGGGCCTTGTCGTACATCGGCAGCCGCCGCGAGAGCACCGCGGCGACGCCGGCGGCGTCGAGCAGCGGCCGTTCGTCCTCTGGCGGGGCCGAAGGCGCTTGCGGGGCCGCAGCGGTCCCCTCGGGGCCCTCTGTCGCCTCCGCCCCGCGCTCCGGAGTGCCTCGTTCCGGAGTACCCCGTTCCGGAGTACCCCGTTCTGGAGTACTCAGGACCGGAGTACCCTGGGCCGCGCGTCCCGGCCGGGCAGCGGCGAGCGAGACGGGTGGCAGCCCGATGAACGGCAGCGCCAGGATTTCCTCGCACAGCGTGAGCAGGTAGCGGCCGTCGCCGTCGGCCATCGCGCGCAGTGCCCCCCGGCCGCCGTCATCCAGCGGCAGGACGCGTCCGGTCAGCGCCTCCGCCCGCGCAAGCAGACGCTCGAGCGCGGGATCGTCGAGCCGCCGCAGTACAAACACCTGCACCCGGCTCAGCAACGCGGCGTTCAACTCAAACGAAGGATTCTCGGTGGTCGCGCCGATCAGGGTGACGGTGCCCGACTCGACGTAAGGCAGGAATCCGTCCTGCTGGGCCCGGTTGAAACGGTGGATCTCGTCGACGAAGAGCAAGGTTCCGCGCCCCTCCCGCCGCCGGTTGCGCGCCGCCTCGAACACCCGGCGCAGATCGGCTACGCCGGAGAACACCGCCGACAGGGGCTCGAAATAGAGATCGGCCACATCGGCCAGCAACCGGGCAATGGTGGTCTTGCCGCAGCCGGGCGGCCCCCACAGCACCATGGAGCCAAGCCGGCCGGAGGCGGCCATGCGGCCGATCGGCCCCTCGGGACCAAGCAGGTGGCTCTGGCCGAACACTTCGGTCAGAGCGTGCGGCCGCAACCGATCCGCCAGCGGTCGGGGCGCCGTGCCGCCAAACAGTTCGCCTTGATCGTCCCCTGCGGCTGCCGCCATCTCGGTTCCTGCCGGGGGTTGGGGGCAATTGGAAACCAAACCTTTGACTTAGAGCCTGTCCCGAAAGTCTATCCGTGACTCCGACCGGCTTCGCCTTGGCCCCGGCGGCCATCCATCGGACCAAGTCCCTTGCCCGTAGCGCTGCTACGGGCAAGGGACTTGATCTCGATGGACTGGCTCGCCGGATGCCATTGGAATCATGAATA
>Ga0172367_10003676_pt1 | contig 19602 bp, 30 predicted proteins | sample Lak10m_FD_114542 | JGI IMG/M metagenome (GOLD analysis project Ga0172367, IMG submission 114542) | Freshwater microbial communities from Kabuno Bay, South-Kivu, Congo - kab_022012_10m | ecosystem: Environmental > Aquatic > Freshwater > Lake | place: Democratic Republic of the Congo: South-Kivu...
CGCTTCCCGCCCCCCGGCCCCCTGGTGACCATACTAGGGGGGGGTGGCCTGCACCGCGTACACCTCGTACGCGCCGACCGTGCCGATGGGATCAGACACGACCGGCCCGATCAGCGACGTGACCGAGTCCGCCGCGACCGCGTGCCAGTCAACCATCATTACGTCGACGTCGGCGGGCGCAGCGGCGTACTGCGCTCCCGCGTGGTCGATGATGAGCAGCGGCAACGCGTCAGCATCGTGCCGCACCATGCGCCGCTCGAGTGCAGCACGGATAGGATCCGGAATCATGACGCCTCCATGCGCGGCAGCACGACCGCCCCGACGTGGTAGCCCGTGAGACCGGCCGTGCCATCCCACGACCCCGGCGTCACGCGCAACCGCTTGGCCTCGCTCGATTGCAACACCATGACCGGGTCGGCTGGTGTCGGGCCTGCGTGCACGAGGTACGTGTGGCCGCTCTTGAGCGCGCCCGGATCGATCCAGCGCTGGATGACGTGCCAGCGACCGGGCGTCAGGCTCGGAGCTGGCATCGACGCCGACACGAGGCGCGGAACGATCATGCGCCCGACACCAAGGGCAACCTCGGCGGCGGCCAAAGAGGACCACGGCCGCCGATGATCAACCACGTTCGCGTTGCCCCACCAACCCGCATCGACGGAGCCGCGCCGCACGCCTGCGCCCCACTTGATCGCCTTTTGGTAGGTTAGAACGTCATTCGGCACGCCCACGAGGCAAGCAAGCTGCCACAAGGCGACCATCGTGCAACACGGCGCCCCGACACCAGCGACAGAGGCCCGCTTAGCGTCGAGCACGCGCAACCACGCCAACACCTCGTCAGGGCGGCTCACGACGTCGACCCCGGCGGTCGCGGGATCCACCACTTCGGCGGCAGGCACGGGCTCCCGTACGCCCCCCACCCGGCCTCGCTGACGCGGGCGCGAATCTCGAACCACTTGCCGTTCGACGCCACGACCTGCGCCCCGATCGGCGGCGGGTCGGTCTCGGCGTCCCGCCACGGCCCGGTCTCCGACAGCTTCGGAGGTGCTCGGTCGAGCAACTCATACCCAGCGTACTGGATCGCAAGTCGGATCTCCGCGGCCAACGCCACCAACCCGTCCCGTTCGGCACCGGGTGGGAGTATGAAGGCTCGCGAAACCGCCTGCACGTACATGTGCCGCCATGTCTCCGGCGCCAAGTCCACTTCGCGCATCCGACCTCCCGCGGACAGTGTACCGAGGTGCGCGCGAACGTGCAACAATATCCCGATACCGCAGCACGAACGCCAACAACCGGCGTAACGGCGGTGTAGCGGCGCTGATACAATGATCCAATTGAGAATTGAACAAAGAAATAGAATTGTATCAGCAAAAGCATAGGTGCTACGCCGCTGGTCCAACTGATCCAAAAGCTCCGCCCCGGTAGGTACTCTCTAGCCTCCGCAGAGGGCATACTGCACACGCGTTCAGCTATACCCTCTAGACATCGGCTGGGGGTGTATACATCCCCGCGGCGCCTTTGTATCGTTGGACCAGCGGCGTTTAACGCCGACACTTTCGCGTTACGCTTTTGGCGCGGCCGTTGGATCGGGCGCGACGTTTGGATCGGACTGGCGCCCTGACGCGCACCGCGGTACACTCCCGTCAGGAGGCGACGCCATGACCCCGACCGCCCGCCGGATCCTCGGCTACATCGCCGAGCACCGGCGCTTACACAGCATCAGCCCGACGTTAGGCGAGATTGCCCGCGGGGTCGGGCTCGCTGGCAAGAGCGGCGCCCGCCCGCACGTCGTCGCCCTCATCGAGAGCGGCCACCTCGCGTGCTCGTCAGGATCCCGCCCCGGCTACGTCGTCTCCCGCGGCTACTGCGTGACGCCCGCCGGGCTCACCCTGCTCGACTTCGGCACCTGCCCCGAATGCGGGCAGCTCATCCCGGCCACCACGGAAGGAGCGACCCCATGAGGTACCGCGCCCGAAGCGCCGACCGCGTGATCGTCGTCAGCCCAACGGCGGGCACCGCGGAGCGCTACGCCCTCACGGTGGGGCCGCGCGCGCAAGCCATGGCCGCGCCCGAAGCGGAGGCGTGGGCGACGGACTACCGGGCCGAGACCCCCGAGGGCGACGTGATCGACGTCGTGGTCGTGGCGACGGACCTACAGTGGGCGGTTGTCCGCGCACAGGCGTGGCTACTACTCGACCGCGCCGCCTGCGGCCCGCTCCCGGTGCGCCTCGTGATCATCGGGCGGCCGATCCGCTGGCCCTTGGTAGACGGCCCGATGGCCGATGTGGTGAGATTCAGCGACATCCCGATCGTCCGCCTCGACCCACGCGGCCGGTACCCATCGCCCGGCCCGGGAGCGACCCCATGAGGTACCGCCTTCGCCGTCGCGACCGCGTGATCGTCGTCAGCCCAACGGCGGGCACCGCGGAGCGCTACGCCGTTGCGACTGGAGCCCACGGATACATGACCGCCGAGGAGACCGACGTGTGGGCGACGGACCGCTCAACCCTCACCCCCGAGGGCGACGTGATCGACGTCGTGGTTGTGGCGGCGGACCTACAGTGGGCGCTCGTCTGCGCGCGCGTCTACACGCTGCTGTGCCGCGCCGGCGCCGCGCTCCCGGTGCGCCTCGTGCTCCTCGGGCGCTGGGCCGTCCTGCCCCTGGTGTCGGGCAAGATCGCCCGCGTGATCCAGGCCTACGTCATCCCGATCATCCGCCTCGACCCACGCGGCCGGTACCCGGCCTATCGGATGAGCGCCCCCGAACCCACTGACTTGCCCGTGGACCCGGCGGATCCCTTGCGCGCCACGGGCCGCACCACCAAGACCGTGGCCGCGGCAGTGGCCGCGGCGGCCGACAGGGACCATGTGTGGCTGGTGGCCGCCAACCGGCGCGAGGTCGAACGGCTCACGCGGCTGGTCGATGAGGCGGCGCCGCCCGACGTCGCGCGACGCGTCCGCGTCATCCCCCGGACCGCGCCCGAGCTCGACTGGGGGACGAGGACGGTGCGCGGATCGCACGAACCGGTGTTTTTCGACCACTACGCCGTCAAGATGCGGTACCAGGCCCGAGGAGCAACCCCATGACCGACCCCGAACTGATTTCGTGGCTGGATGAGCTGCGCCCGCCGCGCGACAGCGCCTACGGACGCTGGCTGCGTCGGCATGTGTGCCCCGGTGCGTCGGCGCCGAAGCTGCTCGACCTCCGACACCTCATCGACTTCCGGCACCTCATCGACGACGGCATGACCGGCCACGACCCCGGCGACGAGCACGTCGACGCCGGACCCGGCGCCCCGACGGGAGCGACCCCATGACGGCCGTACTGCGATACCGCCTAGAGATGGCGCGCGATGACCACTGGCTCTCGATCATCCAGGATGACAGCCTGTTGTACCTGCGCGGGCACATCGACGCCCGCCGGGACTTCGGCGGCCCCCGCCGGGCCTATCGGATCATCCGCGAGCGGGACGGGCGCCAGATGTGCAGCATCCCGGCGATCGATGACGTCTCCATCGGCATGGTCTGCGGCTGGCCGACCGCCGAGCAGTACGAGGCTGCCGCTGCCCGCGCGCTCGCCCGCGCCGCCGCCATCCGCGCCGCCGACCCGGACCCCACCGCATGACCTCCACCGGCCCCCAGCCCGGTCAGGCCGCCCGGCCCGCCCTCGAAGTGCTCGCCGACGCCGCCGCCCACGCGGGCGCCGACCGCGCCGACGAAGCCCGCGCCCTGCTGCGGACGCTCCTCCCGCCTGCGCGCGCCGCCGAGCTCGCGAAGGCCCCGCCCGGCCGGGTCGAGTCGTACCTCCTGGTGGTGGGCGGCTGTCGTGGCCTCGGCTCGCTGGCGGCCTCCGTACAGGCCGCGGTCGCGCTCGCCCGACCGACGCCCGACCCCGGCACCACGAACGGCCCCACGAGGCAGCCAGGGGCGCTCACGGTGACGGCGGCGCTCGGGGCCGCGGGCTACCCCGGCGCCTCCGACCTGCCTCCCCTCCCGGTGCCCGCCGGGTACCGATTCGACGCCTCGGGCATCTGGCGAGAGCGAGAGGATGGCGACGCGGTACGCGTGTGCGCTGTCCCGCTGGCGGTCGTGGGGCGCTCGGTCGGGATCGGCACAGGACGTGTGCGCCTGACGCTCGTGTGGCCGTACGGGCGCTGCTGGCGCGTCGAGAGCGCGGCCCGCGCACACGCCCTCTCCGGCCGGTCGCTTCTGGAGGCGCTCGGTGACGCAGGCATCCCGTGCGACGGCTCGACCGCGGCCGGCCTCGCGAGCTGGATCGCCGCCGCCGAACACGCGGCCGATGCGGTGCTCCCCGAGTCCCGCTCGCAGGACCATCTCGGATGGACGCCCGACCTAACCGGGTTTGCGCTCTCGTCGGGCACCCTCGGTGAACACGTCGAATTCGTCCCTCCTGGCGAGGGCGATGCACAGGCCGGCTATGGCAAGACCGCGGGCAACATCGACGGCTGGAAAAGCGAGGTATGGACGCCACTTTCGCCCCACCCTGGCGCGCTCGCCGTGATCGCCTCGCTCGCCGCCCCCTTGCTGCGCCTTGTCGGCGCAGACCACGGCTTCACGGTCGAGTACGCCGCCGGCCCCGGCACCGGAAAGACGACCGCGGGCGATGCCGCTGCCTCGGTTTGGGGCGACCCGAAGGACGTCGTACTGAAATGGCCTAAGACCTACGCCGGCTCTCGCGAAGCAATCAAGGTACGACGTGGCGTCCCGACGTCCTACGACGAATCACAGAACGTTCGGCGCGATTCCACCCTAATCGCGGACACACTGTACCTGGTGGGCGGGACGGCCGTTCAACCGCTCGGTGCGGCGGCGGGCGGCACCCGTGCGCAGGGATCCGTTGAGACCATCCTCATCTCGACGGGCGAGGCCCGTGCGGCCGACCGCTGCAACGACGCGCCGGGGGCGCTGGCGCGCTTGATCAGCATCGGCGACCCCGCCATCGCACCCGGAAACCGCGACCTTGTTCACCGGATCAAGGTCGGGTCAAGCACCCACTACGGTCACGCCGGACCCGCGTTCGTTCGTTGGCTTCTTGCCAACCGTGGCGAATGGCCCCGGATTCGCGCCCGGTACGACCAGCTTCTGGCGTGGCAGCGCGACACGGCCGCCGACGACGCCGCCGCCCGTGTCGGCGCTCACCTCGCCCTGCTCTACCTTGCCTCCGAGCTCGCCACCGAAGCCCTCGGGATCGTCGTTCCGCCCGCGGTCCTACAGGCCGGCGGGGCCGCCGTCGTCGACCGGGCCACCGAACGCGACGTCCCGCTGACCGCCCTCCGTGACGCCCACGGCTGGTGGGTGGCCCGTCGTCAGGGCGCCGCCGGGTCCGTCGTCGTCCATGGTGCCAGGATCGGATGGGATGCAGAGCGGGTCAACGAGGGCCGCGCCGAAGTCGAGCGCATCGACGGCGTCACCGGATCCGGCGACCCGATCGCATGGCTCCCCGAGGCGCTACGCAAGGCGCTGTCCGAGCTCGGCTACCAGCCCGCCAGCATCATCCGGTCGTGGGGCGAGCGCGGCTGGCTCCGCGAACAGGGCGGCGGCTACCAGCCCCGGATCCGCCGCGAGCTGTCGGGCGACTCTCGCGGGGGCGTCCGCTGCTACGTCTGGTCCCCCGCCGCGTTTGACGCGCTCGACCCTGACACCAAAGACGAAGGAGGCTTCTGATGACTGATGACGAAAAGTACCACGCAATCATGGATCGCGCGTACCGCCTAGCCATGGGCTCGGATTGCATGACGGCCGCGGAGCGCGACATCGACAGCCGCCGTGTGGAGGCGCTTGTGTCGCTGGCGCGCGAGCTTCGGATCGGGCGCGATGAGCGGCCCAAAAACAACCTTCGGGCCTCGGAGCGCTCCAAGCCAGAAAAGAAGAAGGGCATCGCCGATTATCGGCTGCCCGCCTATGAAGATTGACCTCCGGGCCGCCGGGCGCGCAGTACTAGACCCGGCGCAAAGCGAGGCTAGCCCTCGAACGTGAGGTGCCGCGCGCCAGCCCACGTCGTGCCTTGCGCGCGGTACCACTCCCCACCGGCCTTGTTCAGCGCGATCCCTACCCGGATCGCATCGGCCGCGCCCTGCCCTGACAGGGTCGCCGCGCTCTCACACAGGGCGTGCCACCGTTCGCGCTCGTTCTCCGGCAAGTGCCGAGCTGGCGACGAACGCCGGTGGGCGGCCCACCCTCGGAGGGTGTCCGCCATCCTTGCCGACGGATCCGGGTAGCGATTGTTCCGGATGCGCGACTCCACGAGCCCGGCAGCCTCCAGCCCCGCCACCAAGGCCACCAACCACGCCTCGACCTCGCGAACGAACCGGATGGGATCCTGCGCCTTCGCCTTCGCGAGCTTGCCCGGCGTGCGCGGAAGCGGCGGCCGGGCCTGCTTTTCCTCGTCGACCAGATCGGGATCGTCAAGCTGTACGAACTCCGGAAGCCCGAACTTACGCCACTGGTCCCGCAGGTCAATCAGCGTGCACGACGTCTTGCCGGGCGCCGTTCGCACAACGCGCCCAACGCGCTGCACCCACTGGTTGATCGACCCGGTTTCGACGCGTATCACCATGGTTTCGAGCCACGGCATATCCACGCCCTCAGACAGCAGCTTGACGTGCACGACCACCCGGATCCGCCCCGACCGGAGGTCGGCAAGTGCGCGGTCGGTGTCCGCCGCCTTCTGTGTCCCCCACACCGCGGCGGCCGGTATGCCGCGTTCCGTGAGGAGCTTTGCGAACGCCTTCGCCTGCGGGATGGTCGGCGCATCCACCACGGTCGGGCCGTGCGCGAACCGCTGGATGTGGTCGATCGTGACCTCGTCCGCGTCCCCTTCGAGGTCGACATCGGACGTCGGCATGATGACCCGTGGCCGCATGATCACGCCGTCGGCAATCGCCTGCTGGATCGGGTAGGAGTAGAGCAGCCCGGCCGGCCAAAGCCCGCTCATGTCGCCCTGCTCTCGGTGCGGGGTCGCCGTCACGCCCACCATCGGCATCCCGCGCGCCGACCGACAGCACTCCGCCTTCATCCGCTGGATCGCGGCGAGGCACTTCGATTCCGACCCAAGCCCGTGCGCCTCGTCCACGACGACGGCGCGAACCTGCCGCCCCTCCATTACGAGCCGGTCTACCAGCGTCTCCATCGACTGCCGGCACGCAATCACGACGGACCGGCCGCCAAGGTCGTAATGACCCTGGAACCAAGGCGCCGCGTCGATCCCCCACGGCGCAAGCCCGCGAACTGTCTGCGTCACGAGGTTCTGCGTTGGGACGCCGATCACGTCCGTCAACCCCTGCACCGGACGGAAGGAGGCCAGCACGAGCGCTAGCAGCTCGCTCTTACCGGCTCCCGTGGCTGCGTACACGATCCCGCGCCGCCGGTCTTGCAGCGCTTGGATCATGGGTAGCGCGGCCTCCACCTGCCACCGCCGGGGCGTTCGTGGTGCACGGGCAAGCCCGCGCGCAAGCACCTCCTGTGCGCTCACGCCGGATGCCGACACTCGACCCAATCCCGGCCGGCCGACGACGCACACCAAAGACACGGCTGACCCTCTTGCGGGATGGTCTCGACCAGGCCCCGCGCGAGCAGAGCAGCCAGCATCGGGGTCGCCCGCACATGCTCGCTGCGCAGCTCATCCTCGGTTTGCGGGCCGTCGTCGACGAGCGCCGTCAAAAAACGCCCCTGCACCGGGCCGATCCCTCTCGCGGAGGTTCCGATCGGGACGCCCTCGATCTCCCGCCGGAGCAGGCTGATCACGCGCCGGGTGCGCGATGACGCCTCGAATCCATCGGCCTCGAGCGCCGCAACCAACGCAGCATCAAGCGCCGCCTTGCGCTCCCCGCTCATGGCGTCGCCCCTACTGCGTCGCGCGGCCGGGACGCCACCGCGAACCAGCGCACGACCCATTCGTCGTGCTCCGAGGTGCCCGCCTGGATCCCGAGCGCATCGAGCAGCCGCGCGAACGTCACGGCGTCGGGTGCATGCACACCCGCCCACCATGCGCACTCCGTCGACCTCGACCGCCCCGGCACGATGCCCCGGTCCCGCAGCCACGCGCCCCGGCGCATCCCGGCCGCGACGGCCGCCGCCCCTACCCGCACCGCGAGCGCGGCCCCGAACGCTACGGCTCCGGGGGTCATGGCCGCCCCCCAGTTTGCTCGAATCGATCCACTGGACCTCCTCTCGCCCACGTATGCCCGTCCATCGCGCCCGTACTCGTCCGCGTGACCGTTCGTGACAACGCCTGACGGCCGCACGGGCCATCCGGCGCTATCAACAATGTTGTCACGATTCGGCCCGCTCGTATGGCCCCGCTGTACGCCTCGCATAGACTATAGGGGCCGGTGCGGACCGGCGCGGAGGTGTCCCGATGCTCGCTGACCTGCTCTCGTCTACCGCCCTCGGAGGCGTCGACGGCTGGGCCTGCGCCCCTTGGTGTGTGGGCCTGTGTGCCGCCGTCTTGGCGCTGTCCGTCCTGTGGGTCCGTCGGGCGATGCTTGCCGCCGAGCGCGATATGCGCGCGCGGGGCGACCGGTGAGCCGCCCCGTCGAAGTCGGGGACCACATTCGACTCCCCGGCGATTACGTGCGCGACGGCCGGGTGGTCGTCGTCACCAGCCTGACCCCCAGCGGCCTGCCTCGCATCACGGACAGTCACGGCGAGTCCGTCGTTCGTCGCTGGCGCCCGGCGACCGCTGCCGACTTCGACCTTCAGGTGCGCGATCTGGAGACGCGCGAAGCCCGGTGGCGCCTCACGAAATGTATCGACGAGGTCGGGCGGACGATCTCTGGCCGGGACGGACACGAGGCCGCCGCGGTCAACCGGATCGCCGGGATCTGCATGGACTACCTCCGCACCGTCGGGCGCCTGCCGGCCATCGCGCCCGAGGCCGCCGCGCTGCTCCAGGTCATGCGCGAGCATCACCGCGACGCCGCCGCGGATGACCCACTGGACGCCGCCTTCGACGCGTGGCATCGCGCCGGCTACCCCGGCACCAAGGGCGAGCCATGACCCCGATTATCGGCGTCGACCCCGGCCTCGACGGCGCGCTGGTCCTCATGCACGACGGCGGCGCGCTGCGTCAGGTCCGCATCTGCGACCTGACGGCCGGCGACGGCTGGCGACCGGGCCTTGCCGCGCTCATCGCCGACCACGTTCGGCAGATGCGCGAGGACGTCGACGACAACTGTATCGCCTACGTCGAGCGCGTCTCGTGCCGGCCGGGGCAGGGCGCTCCCGGCGTGCTCACCTCCGGCATCGGGTGGGGCATCGTGGTGGGCGCCATCGTGGCCTCCGGCGTCCGCGTCGTCGACGTCACCCCGGCCGCGTGGCGGCGCGCGGCGGGCTTTGCCTCGCACCCCGGCACCCCCGAAGGACGCAAGGCAGCCAAGGCGGACGCGATCGGGTGGGCGTCGATGGTGCCCGGCCTGACCCTGATCTACCCAGGATGTCGCGTCCCCCATTCCGGCCTCGCTGACGCGGCCTGCATCGCCTACGCTGGCGCGAACATGGAAGCGCGGCGGGTGGCGCCATGACCCCCCGCACCTGGCGCGACACCCCCTCCGACGTCCCCCACCGCGTAGGCGGGACGACCGCCGCCGCCCTGCTCGGGCTGTGCCCATCGACGTGGCGCGGGGCCTCCCCGTGGGGCCTATGGGCCGTCGCGCAGGGCCACCCCGAGCACGCCCCCGATGCCGGCGTGCTGCGCCGCGGACGGGCACTGGAGGCGCCCATCCTTGCCATGTACGCAGAGCGCACGGGCACCCAGCTCGATGTCGGCGCGATCGTTCAAGACGGCGCGGAGCCGTGGCGCGTGGGCACGCTGGACGCCCTGACGCGGGCGGCCGCTCCGCTGGTCGTCGAGGCCAAGAGCCACCTGGACCCCGGCCCGTACGGCCCCGACGGGTCCGTGTGGACCGACTGGCCCGATGACGGCGAGCAGACCCCGTGCCCCGTGCACGAATGGGTGCAGGCGCTCTGGTACGTCTCTCTGGTGCCCGGGTGCATCGGCGCCGACCTCGCCGTCATGCTCCCGACCCCCGGCCACTGGGACCCCCTCGTGCGTCAGGGCGCGCTCGCGGCCCTCTCGACCACCCCCGAGGCTGCCGCCGCGTTCGTGCGCGAGTGGTACGCCTCCCCCGTGCCCCCCGCACCAGCGGGGCAGATCCGAATCATCCACCTCCGACCGCGCCCCCACTACATCACCTCTCTCGTCGCGGCGGTCCGCGAGGCACGGGAGCACATCCTCGTACGCGGCGAGGAGCCCCCGGTAGACGCCTCGATGGACTGCCGCGACGCCCTCCGAGACCGCCCCCGCGGCCGGCGGACGATCTGCATGGCCGGCGAGCTGCTCGACCTCGTGCGTGGAGCTGTGGCGGCCACCGAGACGGCCGCCGCCGCCGAAGAAAGCCGCCAACTCGCGCGCAACCGCGTGATCGCGGCGATGGGAAACGCCCGCGTCGCGGTCGCGGACACAGGCGAGCGCGCCCTCATCGACTCCACGGGCGCCCTGCGCCTGTACTGACCCACACCCCTTCACCGGAGACGCTCATGCCCTTGCAGATCACCAAAACCAAGCCGAAGGCGCCACCGTGCATCCTGCTCTACGGTCAGCCCGGCGTGGGCAAGACCACGCTGGCGGCGTCGCTGCCGGACGCTGTGTTTTTGCCCGTCGAAGACGGAACGGGAAGCCTCGAAGTCGATGCGCTCCCGACGCCGCGGACGTGGGACGAGATCATGACGGCGATCCGATCGCTGGCGACCGAGCCGCATCCGTACCGGGTGCTCGTCATTGACACGATTGATGCGGCCGAAGCGCTACTATTCCGCGACATCACCCGCGGCGCACGCGTCGACTCCATCGAGGAAGTCGGCGGCGGATACGGCAAGGGCTACACCGCTGCAGTCGAGGCGTGGCACGCCATGTGCAACGCCATCGCGGACCTGAACGCCCGTCGCGGCATGGTGACCGTGCTGCTGGGTCACAGCACGGTGGCGACCTACAAGAATCCGGAAGGCCCGGATTACGACCGGTATACGCTGAAAATGCACGCCAAGTCAGCGGCCGTGATCGTCGGGTTCGCCTCCGTGGTGTTGTTCGCCGGGTACCAAGACACGGTGCAACTCAACAAGGCGGACGCGCGCCGCGCCGATGCCGCGATGAAGCGCGGCAAGATCCAGACCTCCGGTGAGCGGATCCTGCGCACCAAGCGAACCGGGGCGTGCGACGCCAAGACCCGATACACCATGCCGGACGAGATCCCCCTTTCGGCGGCGGCGCTCATCCGCTACATTCCGGGTCTCGGCACCCAGCGCCCCGACGACTGGATCCAGCCCTACACCGAGGAGCTGTCGGCCCGACTGGCCGCGCTGGGAGTCGAGGTTGCCGATCCGCTCGGCGCCATCCGCGCGGCGTTCGCCGCCAAGGGGGCCGAGTTTGACAAGATCGGCCACACGCGCCGAATGCAAGCCCTCGACAAGATCACCGAGGGCTCGGAACTGCTGGCGGCGATGATCGGTGCGTTCGCGGGGCCGGTGGAAGCCGCCCCGGTTGGCCCCGATCCGGTCGTCGAACCGCCGCAGGAACAGCAGCGCCCGCCGCCGCGTCGAACCCCGCCCGGCGCGGAGGGCAAGCGCCCGACCCCGGCTCCCCCGCGCGAGCACACCCCCTCCCCCGCCGACGACGGCGACGACGGGATGTCCTGATGATCACCCGCATCGAATACGCCGACTTCCGGGGCCAGACCCGCGACGTTGCGGTCCCCTCCGGATCCATCGTGATCCGCGGCCCGTCCGGTTCGGGCAAGACCACGTTGATCCGCGCGGTGTCGGCGTGCCTCGGCGGCAAGCTCTCGACGTCCGATCGGTCTGCCCCTGGTGCCTGGGTGCGGGTCTGCACCGAGGTCAAGGGCACCCCCGGCGAGCGCCGGGTCGGCAAGGGCGCGACCGCCGCGACGTGGCCCGCCGCCTTGACGGCGGATCCCGATCTCGCCGCGGTCATCCTTCAGCCCGGCCTTTGGCGAGAGATCGGAAACCGGCGTTTCTCTGACCTCATCGCGCGCGCCGGCAAGGCCCTGGCGCTCCGCGACGTCGTGGCGCGCCTGATGACCGAGGCAAAGCAAGAGCTCGTCGAATCCGACGCGATTGACGAGCGCACCGTCGCTGCCGCCCGCACCGAAGCTGGGCGAACCGAGGCCGCCGCCCGCTCTGCCGTCGACATGCTGCAAGAGCGCGCCGCCCGCGTGGCGCCCCCGGCCCCATGCACCGCGGACGAGCACGAGGCCGCCCGCGCCACCGTGGCGCTCGCCGACCAGTGGGCTCGCCGCCCCGCCGACGCCGCCCCGGTCGACCCGATGGTCCGCCGCGTGGCCGTCGAGGATGTTCGCCGACTGGCCGCGGAGGTCGCCGAGAGCGAGGCCGCCGGTCGCGACCTCGCCGCGCAAGAGGTGGCCGCCCGCACCGAGGCCGAGGCCGTCGGGCGCGCCCACGCGTTGGCGCTCGCATCCGACCGCGCCGCCGACGAAGCGCGGCGCCGTCTGGCGGTCGTCCCCTGCGGCGGCGGGACCGTCGGCGACGTCGACTGCTCGGTCTGCCCGCTCATCGCACAGGCGGTGGCCGACGGCGCCCGCGCCGATGCCGCTCCCGCCGCCGCCGAGGCCCTCGGCACGGCCCGCGCCAGCCACGCCGACGCCGTGACCCGTCTCGGGGCCGCACGCCGCGCCCACGCCGGCCTCGTCGATCGCCACCGGGCCGCCGTCGCGTCGATCCCGCCAGAGCCGCCCCCGCGCCCGGACTGGACCGAGCCCGCGGAGCCTTGCCCCCCGGTCGACATCGAGGCCGCCGCCCGCGCCCGCGTCGACGCCTACGCACGCTGGGAGCGTCTGGCCGCCGACGTGCGGGCGGTCGTCGCCGACGCCGATCGCGAGCTCCCCGCCCGGGAGGCCGCGCTCGCCACCGCCGTCGCCGGCCTCGCCCGCGCAGAGGCCCTCCTACGGGCCGTTCGCCGCGCCCCGACCGTCCGGGCCGAAGCCGCGCGTAAGGCGGTCGCCGCCCACCTCCAGGGCTCCGGGGTCGCGATCGTCGACGTCGGGGGCGAGCGGTCCGCCGACCCCGGCCTGACCCTGACCCTGCACGGTCGCCCGTGGGCCGACGCATCGACGGGCGAGCAGATCGCCGGGGACGCCTGGATCCGTGAGGCCCTCCGGCGCGCCCGCGGGTGGCGCGCGTGGCCGCTCGCCATCGACGAGGCGCAGTCCACGACCTGCGCCCTCCCCGCCTTCGTTGGCCCCGTCTGGTGGATCTACACCGACGCCGAGCCCGGCAACCCCTTCACGGTCGAGGCTACCCCATGAGGTGGCACGTCTACGGCGCTTCCGGAGACTACATCGCCGGCCGTCTGCTCGGCACGGTGGAGGGCGACCCGTCCACCGCGGACGCAGCCCACCCCGGACCCGAGGCCCAGCGTCGGGCCCTTGATCTGTTCGCGCGCGGCGATTTGCGCGTGACCCCCGGCTGGATCGGCGCGTGGATCGACACCGCCACCGGTACCACCATCGGGTGCCTCGACATCGCCCCCGACGCCAAACCCGAGCCCCAAACGTCCATCTTTGAGGTGTTGCATGGCTGACCACAATCCCCAGATCCAGGCCGCGGCGGCCTATGACCAATGGATCGCGGTCAAGGGCAACAGCCTGACTTTCGGAGGGTTCGATTACAACCCGTCGGATCACTTGTTTCCGTTCCAGCGGGATCTCGTGCGGTGGGCGGTTCGCCGCGGGCGAGCGGCGTTGTTCGCCGATACCGGACTTGGTAAGACCGCGATGCAGATCGATTGGGCGCGCGCCGTGTCCAGCCGCGGTCGGGTCTTGATTCTGGCGCCGCTGGCGGTTGCCGATCAGACCGTGCGCGAGGCCGCTCGGTTTGGTGTGCACGCTGCGTACATGCGCAAAGATGACGGGAACACGCCGATCGTAGTGACCAACTACGAGATGATGGATGGGTTCGATGCATCCAACTTCGCAGGGATCGTGCTGGACGAAAGCAGTATCCTCAAGAGCTACGACGGCGCGACCCGAACCGCGATCATCGGGTCGTTTCGCGATACCCCCTACAAGCTGGCATGCACCGCAACCCCCGCACCGAACGACCATACCGAGCTCGGCAACCATTCCGAGTTCCTGGGGATCAAGACGCGCGCGGAGATGCTGGCCGAGTACTTCGTGCACGATGGCGGGTCTACGCAGGACTGGCGCATCAAGGGCCACGCCGTCGACCCGTTTTGGTCGTGGGTGTGCTCGTGGGGCGCGCTGGTCAAGACTCCCGCTGACCTCGGGTACGATGATGGCGCGTACCGCTTGCCGCCCCTTCGGATGCACGAGCGTGTCGTTCGAGTCGATCACTCCGATGCGTGGTCCGAGGGGCTGCTGTTCGCTGCCGACGTTCGTACGCTGTCGGACCAACGGGCCACTCGTCGGTTCACGATGAATGACCGGGTGAGCATGGCGGCCGATCTGGCATCAGGCCCCGATCAGTGTCTGATCTGGGCCGAGACCAACGCGGAGGCCGACGCCGTGACCGCCGCGATTCCTGGCGCGGAGCAGGTGGCCGGCAGCGATGATCGCGACGACAAGCGAAGGCGACTGCTCGGGTTCAGCGACGGCACGCTCCGAGTGCTCGTCACCAAGCCGAAGATCGCCGGATTTGGCATGAACTGGCAGCGATGCAACCGGATGATCTTCATGGGGGCGTCGCACAGCTTCGAGCAGACCTACCAAGCGATCCGGCGATGCTGGCGATTCGGGCAATCCCGGCCCGTGGACGTCTACGTTATCAGGGCTGAAACCGAGCAGTCGGTGGTTGCCAACTTCAGCCGCAAGGAGGCCGACGCGGCCCGCTTGGCATCGGAGATGGGCGCGCGCGCCCGTGTGTCGTTGGCCGCCAACGTGACGGGCGGCCGCCGGGAATGGAACGCTTACAACCCTTCGATCCACATGACTGTGCCCCACTGGGCTCGTTAGGAGACAACCATGCAAGTGCTCAACCAAACCGTCACCGACCGATTCGCCATCTACCATGGCGACTGCATCGACGTGCTCCGGGGCCTGCCCGACGAAAGCATCGGATACTCGGTGTTCTCGCCGCCGTTCGCCAGCCTCTACACCTACAGCTCGTCGCCGCGCGACATGGGCAACTGCCGCGACAGTGACGAGTTCTTCGCCCACTTCCGGTATCTCGTGCCGGAACTGTACCGCGTCACGAAGCCCGGCCGGCTGCTGTCGTTCCACTGCATGCTGTTGCCCACGTTGAAGGTGCGCGACGGTGAGATCGGCCTGCGCGACTTCCGCGGCGACCTCATCCGTGCCTTCGTGGACGGTGGTTGGATCCATCACTCCGAGGCGGTCATCTGGAAAGACCCCGTCACCGCGATGCAGCGCACGAAGGCACTGGGTCTGCTGCACAAGCAGATCCGCAAGGATTCGTGCATGTCTCGGCAAAGCATCCCTGACTACCTGATCACGATGCGTAAGCCGGGCATCAACCCCGACCCCGTGTCGCACGCCGACGATCTGCCTGTCGATCTGTGGCAGCGCTACGCGTCTCCTGTGTGGATGGACATCAACCCGTCCGACACCCTGCAATATCGCAGCGCCCGTGCAGAGGAAGATGAGAAACACATCTGCCCGCTGCAACTGGAGGTCATCCGTCGCGCCTTGCACTTGTGGAGCAAGCCCGGCGATACGGTACTGTCGCCGTTCACCGGGATCGGGTCGGAGGGAGTCGTGTCGCTCCAGATGGGCCGGCGGTTCATCGGCGCCGAGCTCAAAGACAGCTACTACGCGCAGGCCGTTCGCAACCTGACCGACGCAGCATCGGAGACCTCGATGCAATCGGCCATGTTTTGATACTCATCCACCACGGAGGACCCCATGACTGACCCCCAGCCCCCCGCGCACGGATCCGTCTGGCGCCACTACAAAGGCGGCATCTACCGCGTGCTCCGCGTCGAAGCTGACACGGTGCATTACCTTCGGATGAGCGACGACACGGAATGGGATCGTAAGCTCGCCGATTGGCACGAACACGTCGACAGCGCCCCCTATCACCATTCCGGCCCGCGGTACGCGGCGCTGTCCGAGGCCGACAGCGATCGTCACATCGCCAGCTACCTGGCCGCCCGCTTCCGCGCCGAATGCGAGGCCGAATGGCCGGCGCTCTCCACGGGGCTCGGCGGATCGTGGGAGGCGTGCCTGCGCTACGACATCGCGCCGCGCCTGCATGGTGAGGTCCAGCGGATGCGCAGCCATCTCGCTCACGAGGCAAAGCAGCGCGCCGAACGCGAAGCCCTTGAAGCCGCACAAGCAGCGCGCCCCGAACACGCGCAGCAAGCGGCCATCGCCGCGGGCGGCCTGTGGTGGTGGCCGACCGATGACGGCCGGTGGACCGATGGGGCCCGCACCGAGAATGCGCCGTCGCCCGGCGTCGTCTGGTACGGCTACATCGGCGAGGGCGGCCGCGTGGTGCACGAGATCCACGGCGCCGAGGCCCTGTGTGGGCGCTACGTCGACCGCTGGCGACCGACCAAGATCGCGCCGCAACACGAGGCCACCTGCACCCGCTGTCTGCGGCGGGGGGCGCCATGACTGACCCCTGTCACAACGAGTTTCCGGAGGTGCCCCGTGACGCGATCGTGGAACTGATCGACTCCGAGCGTGGCAGCGGTCAAATGCACGATATCGTCGAGCACCACCTTGGCGGGAAGGCGGATGCGCAAGCGGTGCAGAACGAGATCGATCGCTTGCGCGACGAGGTGGAGCGCCTACGCGCGGAGAGGGCCGAATGGCTGTCGACCGTGGCCCACGCCGTGCGCGCGACGCCCGGCCTGGAGCACGTCGTGGTCGGCTTCGACCGTGACCTGCTGCGTCGGGCGCTCCTTGACCTTCGGCCGCGCCGCGGGCAGGGGAAACTGCCTCGCCGGTCGGTTGTAGGTGCGGCGCTGGGTCACGGGGCTGGCGTGTCAGCGGCGATCTGCCGCGCACTCGGCATCGACCCGGATGGCGGGGCGTGAGGTCGTCCGTATGGGATACCCTTCGCGGGGCCGACTGCGCCGAGGTCGCGCAACGCCTCGGCATGACCCCCAGCCGGCGCGGTTCGTGGGGTCCGTGCCCGGCGTGCGGCGCGACGACACGCGGGCCCTGCGGCCGAGGCCCCATCGGGACGGGCGGGCGCGCGGGCCTGTGGGGGTGCTACCGGTGCAGAGCCGGCGGCGACGCGGCGCGCCTCGCTGCCTGGGTGCTCGTCGGCGACCCAGCCCCGGCACCAGAGGCAGCAGCCGCCATCGAAGCGTGGCTCGGCTCCGCGGGCGTCGTCGAGCTCCCCGCCGCCGTCGAGCCCGAGCTGCGCTACCTCGGCCCCGAACAGGTCGCCGCGACCCTGACGGGCGCCCCGCCGAGCCCCGCCGCGCTGGCCTGGCTGCGTTCGCGCGGCCTCCCCGTCGAGGTGCTCGCCCGCGCCTGCATCGTGCCCGCTGGGCCGCCCCGGTCGCCCGACTGCCCCGCCATCCGTCCGTGGTGGCCGGCCTCGCTCCGCGGGGACTACCAGCTCGTCGCGCCGCTCTATGCCCCCGACGGTCGCGCGCGGGGCCTCCATGCGCGCCGGACGAGCCCCGGCACCAAGGGCAGCGGGCCGCCGAAAACCACGAGCCCAGCCGACTATTCGACCTCCGGCCTCTGGCTCGCCGACCGCGTAGCCGTCGCCTGGATGCGGGGCCGCCCCGCCCCCGTCGTCGCGATCGCCGAGGGCCTCCCCGACTGGCTCCGGCTCTGCTCGGTCGCGCCGCCTGACGTCCCGGTGCTCGGGTGCCTATCGGGCTCCCCGTCCAGCTCCGGCCGCCTCCCGTGGTCCGGCGACGTGCTCATCGGCACCGACCCCGACCCGCCGGGCGACGCCTACGCCGCGAGCATCGCCGCGGGCATCGGCGACCGCGCGCGGGCGGTCCGGTGCAGGCCGCCCGAAAAAAAAGATATCGACGATATCGTACGTTCGTGGCCTGACTTCGTGGCTCTCGCCAGCTAGCCCCCACAAAAAAACGTACTCCTAGACTGGACGCGGGACGACGGCGGGCTATCAGTAGGGTGTGCGGCGGCGATGAACGCCCCGCCACCGAAGGAGGCCACCATGACGACCGACACCCGCGCCACCACGACCACCGAGCCCACCATCGAGATCCGCCGCGCCGCCCGCGCCACCACGGGAGCCCACAACAGCTGTCCCGTGGTGCTCGTCGAGGGCGCCGCCGCGCCGCGCCTCGTCGGCGCCGACGCGTACTACACCACCGCCGCGGGGACCGTGGTGCGGTCGCCGAGCGCGTACGCGCGCAAGAGCTACGCGCGTTTGGTGCGGCACCCGAGCACCCTCCGCGTTGAGGTCGGGGCCGACTGGCGACCCTGACGGACGGGCGGACCGGCGCGGGCTGTTCGACCGCTTTGGCCGGCGGGAGCCCCAGTCAATCCGGCGTGACCGCGCCCGCAAGCGCGCGGATCGCGTCCACGTCGACCCCGAGCGCGCTGGCGAGCGCGGCGAGCAGCACGAGGCCGAGCAGCAGCGCCAGCGCGCGGCCGGGGTAGCTCCCGAGCAGCCCGGCAACGGCGGACCACGCCAGCGCCCGCGCTTCGTGTTCGCGGCGCGCGGCGTCGAGCGTCGCCGCGATGGACGCGCCCGTTCGCCGCTGCTCCTCCGCAAGCTCGCGAAGGGCCGCCGCAAGCGCCGCGGCCGGGCGGTCGGTCAGGATCAGATCGGCGACGCGGTCTGCGACGCCGTCGGCGTCAGGCGCCATGGCGGCCACCGCCGAGCAGCGCCAGCGCGTCGGATACCAGGTCGGGGCGGGCCTCTGTCGCTGGTGTCGGGGCCAGGGCTGGCGTGCGCGACCGCAGCGCCCACCCCGCCGACCCGAGCATGATCCCGGCGGCGACAAGCTGGACCGCGGCGGCGACGGGCGCATCGCAGGCGAGCGAGACGAGCGCCGACGCGACGGCCGACAGCCCGGCACCAAGGGCTAGACGGGGATCCTGGCACGGCTCCGCGCGCGGCGGCATCACGGCCACCACGTCGCGCCAACGGCGTACTCGCGGACGTGGGCCGCCCAGGTGGCGCGGGTCGCCGGGTCCAGCCCGCCCCACCACGCGGGCCACGCGGCCAAGAGAGCCACGTCGGCGGCGGTCGCGCTTGCTCGGCACGACTGGACGAGCGCCGCGAACTGCCCCGGCCCGAGGGCGACGCGGGGTTCGGTGTCGACGCCGGCCGCGTCGAGGTGGAGCCGGATCCACCATCCGGCGGTGACCCCGTCCTGCGTGTCGCGGACTTCCAGGATATTCGCTACGGTTACGCCCATGGCCCCTCCAGGCGCTTGCAGGCGCCGTCAATGTGTTGGATGTAGCCGCACAGCTCCCCGCGGACGTGGCAGAGCGCGGTCAGCCCCGCCCCGGCGGCGACCGCGAGGCCGAGCAGCGCGACGAAGCCGGCGGCGACGACGATCACGCGCGGGCGCTGGCGATGCGGTCGCGTACGTCACGGAGGATCCGGCGCAGGTCGTCCGCGCTGATC
>Ga0172367_10003677_pt1 | contig 19599 bp, 23 predicted proteins | sample Lak10m_FD_114542 | JGI IMG/M metagenome (GOLD analysis project Ga0172367, IMG submission 114542) | Freshwater microbial communities from Kabuno Bay, South-Kivu, Congo - kab_022012_10m | ecosystem: Environmental > Aquatic > Freshwater > Lake | place: Democratic Republic of the Congo: South-Kivu...
AACTCTCACTGTATAATTGCCAGAATTGTAAGGTGCTGCTCCTCCTAAAATTTCTTGATTTACATTTCCCGGTCCAAAATGTTGTTGAGCTAACATTAAGCCAGGATTATTTCCTGCAGTCCATGCAGAACCAGATTGAATACCCAACCAAGCAACATTATCAGAAGAACTGTAACTTCTAAGAAGAATTTTATTTAATATTTGATTATTCCCTACAGTGAACGTAAAGTAATCATTATTTCCAGGGCCGCCGCCTACTACAGATGCAATAACTAAGCCGTTACCGTCATTTAAAGTTACAACAGTTGGTGAACCTGCAGAATTAGACAGAGGTCCATCTATGCTTTCATTCCAAATAGTATATACTGAATTTGTGGTTGTAGGGGTAGGAGTAGGTGTTCTGGTTTGTGTAGATGTTGGAGTTTCTGTAGGTGTGTTGGTTGGTGTCTCTGTAGGTGTAGGAGTAATTGTTGGTGTTACTGAAATTGTTGGAGTAACAGATGGTGTTACTGTTTCTGTAGGAGTAATAGAAGGTGTGACAGTATTAGTAGGAGTTACAGAAGGAGTTACGGTTGGGGTATTGGTCTGTGTAGGTGTTTGTGTTATAGAAGGTGTGTTTGGTATGATCAATAAATCTCCTAAATACGTATTATCAATATTACGGCCTCTCCATTTGTTTGCAGGTATACCGAATGCAGAGGTTTGAAGATCGTTTTCAGCAAATACAGAAAAACCACCTATATTATCATCACATACTCTTGATATTGTCATAATAATTTCCCACCCTACAAAATTAATATATTTTAGCTTACATGAAGTGATTGTTGAGTTAGGTAAATTAAATGATGAGAGAGGAGGATTATAATAAGCATCCCAACTAATAAAATTAGAATCTGTAAATTTTCCTGCAAATGGAATTGTATCGCTAATAGGGTAATAAATTATGCCTTTACCATTATAACCATTACAGTTAAAAACAGAAGTTATATTTTGAACTAATAAGCTATTCGAATCTATACTTAAAAACGTATACTGAGTCTGTGTTGGAGTTTGAGTAATTGTTTGTGTTGGGGTTGTAGTCTGTGTTGGTGTATTGGTCTGTGTTGGAGTTTGAGTAATAGTTTGTGTGGGTGTAATAGTTTGAGTAGGTGTATTTGTAGGTGTAGATGATTGTGTAGGTGTGTTTGTTGGTGTAATTGATTGTGTAGGTGTGTTTGTTGGTGTAATTGATTGTGTAGGTGTGTTTGTTGGGGTAGATGTATTTGTAATAGTTTGAGTAGGTGTTGGAGTAGGTGTATTGCTGGTTGGTGTTATTGTGGGTGTAACAGAAGGCGTTGGTGTGTTGGTTGGTGTTTGTGTTGTTGTCGGTGTATGAGTAGATGTACATGTATTTGTCTGTGTTGGTGTTGGTGTTTTTGTAGGTGTACGAGTAGGAGTTGCCCCTGGAGTTGCCGGTGGTGTCGTTGTTGGTGTAGGTGTTAGACTCGAAGGCGTTACTTGTATTATATTTAAATTTTGAAGTTGACTGGCATTAAGTTCTAATAAACCACTTTTACCAGTATTATAATAAAGAATACCATCAATCTCTACAAGATTTAAATTCGAATAGGGTGGCCTGTTTGGTAATACAATATTCATTAGCCATTTACATCTATTAATGCATCAAGTTTTGTTAAAAATTCTCTTCCAAGTAGTACAGGGGTTTCGTTCTTGCTTCTATCTGCTAATGAAAATTTTATCTTATTATAGGTTTTGTTTTTAAATTTTATATCAAACTCAACAACAGGCCTATCTTCATTAACACCCGATCCTATATGTATTACTATACTATCAATAATAGGTTTTGTTACTTTAATATTTTTCTCTGTAGTTGTAAATTCAACTTCGTTATTGTTTATTTTTACATCTCTTGCATCCAATACATTATATGCACTATTGCCTGAATCAGCCATACTTTTAACTGTACCGACTGTATCTAGAGTAATGTCATCTATTAAATCAAGTACATTTTTTTCTTTACAGTAATTAAAGAATGACTTCACCAAATTATTTATGATTTTTTAGTATTATATGGATACTTTGAAGGTTTTTCTATATAATCATCAAGATGTTCAGAAAATAGCTTTATTTGTTCTAATAGTAGTTTCTTATCTATACCAGTTAATTTTTTAGATCTCTCATACAAATCCAATATAAAATCCGAGCTTAGCTTTATGTACATTACTCCTTCCTTTAGCTGCTGTTTTCTGTAGAATTTCACTTAAGTACTTAAGTGAAAAGTTTATAAAGCTACTTTTTTACCGGAACACAATTTGGTACTTGTTTTCCACCTTTATTCTTCATGCCTACCATAGTATAACCCTTCCAGCATACCCCGCGCGGAGCTTTCTTTTTTTCCAATATTGATTTAACTAAATTGTTAAAATTGCTCATTCACCAGTCCTTACATGCCTGATATCTCGGCGTACCGGGTTTAGCTGAGCTGCATTTATGACGAGCTCTGAAGGATTTCTTTCTTTTTGTATTTCCAGATTTTCCGGTAACCCTAACCCCTGCTTGACCCCAATGTATTCTCTTGTATCCGGAACCAGATTTCACACATTTCATCCATTTTTTACCCGGCCTTGTGGAGCTTGCTTTTTGTGTAGATTTAGTACATCTTGCAGATTTTTCTTCTAAAACCTTTATCTCACTATTTAATGATTCGGCAAAAAGACCGGAAAAATTTTTCATCTGTAATAAATATTTATATGTTAAAGAAGGATATTTTTGATCTTAATAATGCATATCTTCAAGTTTTAACAGAAGGCACTGTTGATCTAGGACCACAAGCTGACAGTCAACAAGGTCTTACACCAGTTATACAAACAGTTATTAAACCACCCATGCATAACAAAAAAGACAATGATGAATCTTGTGAGGACTGCAGTGGAACATGCGGGTGCGATAATAATGCAGATACGGACAAGGATGAGATAGAGATGTCAAAAAATGAACTTTACAATACAATTAGTCATGCTGTTAGTCTGTATAATAAACTCGATTCTGTTAATAACTTAGAGGCGTGGGTAAGAGCAAAAATTACTAAAGCTGCAGATTATTTAAATTCTATTAAACACTATTTAGACCATGAAGAAATGCCTCACCAAGAACAAAACGAGGAGCAAGAACTTTCATTAGCTTTTGATAGAGGCTCGGTAGACTTACTCTCGCAAATCAAAACAATTTTATCTAAAGAAAGTAAAGAGAGTTTAGAAAAAATATTGTTTGAAGTTGTAGAGCTTATTGAAAAAAAATCTTAATTAGTATTTCATTCTTCCAACAGTTAACTGATTGTCAACTTGATACGGCGGATTTAAGAATACATCATTAAATTCTTTATCTCTATCTTTTATTAGTTCCTTAGTAAGAAAAGGACTTTCATCAGATTCCTCTTTATCTATTAAATGTTTGTCAAATATTTTTTTAATAGTATCAAAATTCTTAACATATAATCTTTTAATTAACGTCATTTTTTGTTTGTCTGATAATGTACTATAAAGCATTCTCAGCTCCGAAGCATTTTTTATATCTTTACCAAAAATTTCTTTACCAAACGAAAGAGTAGGAAACAAATATATATAACCATGTTTCTCAAATGGCTGTAAATTGCTAGGATCATAATCCTGAAAATATGAAGGTGTACCATCTTTTTTTACTCTTGTAAACAATGATTTTTTAGCGGAATCTAATTTTTCTTTTTCGCTCGCCACAAAAACTACTTTATCAGTCTTAGGGTTATAGTTTTTTAAAATTTCTTCTGATCTAAAGGGCGATTTTACTTCTACTACTTTGTTTGGATCAATTCCTGTAGACGAAATTATTAATTTTTTTTCTTCTGCAGTAAATGGTCTTTCTTCTGTATAACCTGTAATAGCTATATAAGTTTCAGCGTCTGGAAATGTTTTTTGAATGTTATCAAAAATACTTTTATGACCGATATGAAAAGGGTGAAAGCCGCCAGGAAATATAACTATTGTTTTGCCAGTTTTCTCAAAAACTAAATGTTTTGATAATAGTTTTTCAAAAACCAAATCAAATTTCATTTGTTTATGTCAACGTCAGGGTCGTATTTTCTAATTAAAGTAAGTAATTGAGATAAAACTTCTTTTGAATTATCTGGATTAACATCTGGTAATTCTAGAATTGTATCAGTATCTGTAGTATCAGGCTTAATAACTAAAGCTTTTTTTAATAATCTAACCAACATCGCCTCACCTTCTGAAGTAAGAGGTGTTGCTGCTTGTGCAGGTTGCTCAGGAGCGGGTGCCGGTGGCATAGCTGCATCTTGCTGTGCAGGTTGGGCAGGTGGTAATGCTGAAGCAGGTGGTTCTTGTTCGAGCAACGTCTTGTAAAAATTATTAAGAGTGTTATTAAATTTCATTTTATTGTGTTTGCAACAGTTTTAATTTTATTTGCTAATTTACTTATTAATGTACCGTATGCTTTCTCCATATCTTTTTGAGGGTTACTGAACATGCCGCCTTTTGCAGTATCACCAGCAAGCGTCTTTACCAATGCAATTTCAGTAGGATTTATAGGCGCACCCAAAAAACCCTTCATTGCAAAGTTTTCTGCGTTTTCCTCTGTCTCGCCTTCCGTGTCTTCCTCTCCCCGAGGGCCAAAGATATCAACAACTAAATTACCATCCTCATCCATATCAAGAATGTTATAACCGTTAGGATGTTTTCTCATTAAACAAAAGCATTTTTTATTTGACGTTGGGTGCGTATAGCTATGTGCAATATCAAATTCATCAGCTATATCCCTCTCTTTATCACATGTCTCACATTCTTCTGTTTTTTTAGGTAGAGCATCATGTGGAGCATCCAGATTATGATTTTCGTATAAATTGTTTAATAGACTTAAAAACTTACTCACATATATATTTATTATCTTAAAAGCAGTTGTTTTGATTTTATATTGTCAAAATATACATTTGATAAGAATGTTAACCCGTATTTCTTGGAAAACATACGGATTTTTTGAAAAGTAAACCTTTCGAAGTTAAATTTCTCCGAAAAAGCTTTAATTCTATACAATATTTCAATACCTTTTGCATCATTTTTTTTCCAGCTATAGTTAAAATAATTAAACGAGATACTTGTTATAAAGATTTTAACAGGCAAAATTTTACTTACTTTACGTAATAGTAGTTCAAAAAACATAAGCAATTCTTCTTCATGTATATATTTGTTTAAATCTGTTTTAGGCAACAAACATGTATTGAAATAGATTATTATTTTTTCTCTTTGTTTATTATGAAGTATTTCCTCACATAGATTAAAGATAATATTATGATAAATCAGCTTTTTAATATCTTTATTCTTAAGACTTATGTTATTAATCTTGTACTGATCACAGTGATCAAAAAAACTCTTTATAAATTTGTCACAGTAAATTTTTTCGAAATTTATGATTTGCAAATTATATTGAGGGAGATGCAAAATATTTCCCATACTTTAATATAAAAGAAATATTAATTTATTCAACACTTTCTCTAAATTTTGCTGGTGGGGTACCAATTCGGACGTTAATAATTCCATTATAATAATCCTCTCTTAGCAGTACATCCTTATTAAGCTGTTCTTTAATTTCAAAGTACGCCAATTCCCACTTAGAAGAACAAGCCCTTAAAATTTTAAATGTAAAGTTTTCTTTACCGTATTTTTCAATATCTAAATTTAAATCATTAGACGAACTGGTATATGTTTTCCAATCCGATTCTTTTTGTGAAATTCTATTTCTAGTTTTACCCTTCAAAGGTTTTTTCTTTATTCTAGATTTACATTGTTTTTTACCAATATATTTTTTATTAGTTATATTATTTGTAATTTCGTAAATAAAACCAAAAGTATTTTCATCTATAACCACGTCACTACTAAGTACCCAGTGTCCTATGTCCATTAAAGTGTTTTTATAAGTGGTCGTCTAAAAAGTTTCTTTTTTTTACCACCTAAAATTACTGCTCTTCGGAAATCTCCTTTATTATATTCATCAGTCCCGGGTGTACCTGAAGCATTATTTTGCCAAGATGATGTTTGAAAAGTACCTAATGACCCACCAGAACCTGCAGTATTACCGTCTACGGGTGGTAAGTTTTCTAAAATTTTATTTACTAAATTGTCAAAATTGCTCACTTTAATTATTTATAACATATTATATAATTTAAATATGGAACTTGACATAAAAAAGATTTTAATAGAAATAGAAAAAGATGTGGTAATAGACGAGCTTAATATAAAAGAGGTTCAGTTTAAATTGCCATCACTTAAACACAAGTATGTTGGGTTATTAGTGAGAGCAAAGATAACGTTAGCTGAAAAAAATAAAGAACTTGAAACTACTAAAAAATCCGTTGTAGATCAATTGAAAGAAAAAAGCCATGTGAAGTTATCACCTAATACTCTATCTGAAGCTGCAAATGATGTGGGCAGTATAAAAAAGCTTAAAGAAGAAATTGAACAGCTTGAACTACTAATAACGTTGCTTGAAAAAACAGAAAAGACTCTCTCATCAATGACTTATGATATAAAGAATATAATAGAGATTCAAAAATTAGAAACTACATGATTAAAATAGATTTTGATAAAAAGAAAAATAAAGCAATACTTTCAGGCGATTATTTTAACGAAATAAGAGAACATTTTTCAGTAAAAAATAAAGCTGCTGTCTTTCTAAGAAGGTATTCTCGCTATATACCTTCCCGAACATATAGTATTACCCCTACCGGTAGATTTGACCCGTGTTTAACTAACGAAATTCAAAAATATATTGTATCCCAGCAATTTAATACAGATATACAGATAGATGAAGAGATTTATAAAATAATTAAACCTTCGAAATTTCAGTGGCAAACATTAACAAATTATAATACTAAGCCTTATAAATTAAATCTAGAGTTACGGGATTATCAGCTAGAAATTGTAGAGGAGTGTCTTAAGACAGGGCGAGGAACAGTAGTATTAGCTACTGCGGGTGGCAAAACTCTTGTCATGGCATCTTTATTATCTACTATATATTCTTTTAATAAAAAATTTAAATGCCTTTTAATTGTACCTGATAGGAGCTTAGCAGAACAAACATACAAGGATTTTCTACAATACAATGTTCCTTTTTCTCATTCTAAATGGACAGGCGATGACAAATTAAATCTTACAACAAATATTGTTATAGCTAATTTAGGTATATTGCAAAGCAAAAATTCCAATATTAGTTGGTTAGAAAATATTGATATGCTAGTGGTGGATGAGGTTCATAAAATACGTAAAGGTAATGAAATTAATAAGCTTTTAAAAATCATTAAAACAAATATAAAATTTGGGTTTACCGGCACATTACCTGAGGATAAAGAAGATCAATGGAACATAATCGGTAAAATAGGGCCTATTATTTATGAAAAAAACAGTTATGAATTAAGAACAGAAAATTATGTAAGTAATGCAAAAGTACAAATGCTAAACCTCTTCTATAATAGCGCGCCAAAAAGACAAGGCGCTACTTTTAACCCTGCCGATTTTTATAAAAAAGAATTAGATTTTATAATAGAGAATGATTTTAGAAATACTCTTATTGCAAAATTAATTAGTAAGCTTGACAATAATTCACTCATATTAGTAGATTTTATTAAGCATGGTGAAATACTCGAATCTGTATTAAGTAAAATATGTACTGACAAGAAAGTTTATTTTATTCGTGGAGAAGTAGAGGTAGAGGAAAGGGAGAAAATAAAAAATATTATGGAAAATAGCAATAACGTTGTAGTAGTAGCTATTTCGAAGATATTTTCTACAGGTATTAATGTAAAAAATTTACATTATATTGTTTTTGCAGGTGGTGGTAAAGCTAAAATAAAAACTGTTCAGTCAATAGGCAGAGGTTTACGCTTGCATATCAACAAAGATAAGCTTATAATATTCGACATATCAGATCAACTGTATTACGGTATACAGCACACCAACAAAAGAAAACAAATTTATGAAAAAGAAAAAATTAGCTATCAAACAAGAGACTTCACCGAAAAGTATTAAACCAAGGAAAAACAGTAAAAAGGATAAACCCTTTTACGTCAATCCTAAAGAGTTTGAAGATGAGATAGTCGTTTATTATAAGGGCGGTACTATATCTCAAAAACTTGGTGAGTCGATAACAAAAATTGCACACGGATTAAGCTATGCACCTAACTTTATTAATTATACGTACAAGGATGATATGGTGGGCGATGCAATAGTAAAAATGTTTTCTGCCTTAAAAAATAAAAAATTTAAAATTAATAGCGGTTTTAGTCCCTTCAGCTATTTTACAACTATTGCATTTCATGCATTTATTAATAGAATTAAAAAAGAGAAAAAACATCACGAAGCTATTAACGATTATAAAGAAAAAGTGTACACCGATTTACTGCATTCTTCACCTGACGGGGCAAAAATTTATATTAAGCCGAATGATGATTCTGATGATGGTAATGATGTTTTCGCGAATCTAAATGGTTAAGATTAATAATAAAAAAATATGTTGTTTTTCTGATGTACATATAGGTGTGCATCAGAATAATGTGTTTTGGTATAATGTTGCGGAGAATTTTTTCTCTTGGCTTAGTAAGACTTTAAAAGAAAAAAATATTGAAGATATCATTATTTGCGGCGACCTATTTCATTATAGAGATGAAATATCGGTCAATACGTTGCATCTAGCATCTCAGCTTTTGGAAAAATTAAAAGATTTTAATGTTATAATGCTTGTAGGTAATCACGATGCTTACTATAAGGATCGTTCTGATATTAATTCTCTCACACCCTTTAATTCTTGGCCTAATATTAAAGTTATACCTCAAGTACTTGCTTCGAGAAATTTTAATAAAAATCTAGTGTTTGTTCCTTGGGGCACAGAATTAAAGCATATACCACAATCCGATATAATGTTTGGTCATTTTGAAATTGAATCATTCAAAATGAATAGTAGTAAAATATGCGACCACGGAACTAAAGCATCCGATTTGCTCGATAAGTCTAAACTTGTTATATCAGGGCATTTTCACCTAAAAGATGAAAGAACCTATTCTAGCGGCACTATTTTATATTTGGGTTCTCCCTATCAAATGGATTTTGGTGATGTAGATAGTCATAAAGGGATACATCTTCTAGATCTTGAAACCCTAAAATACGAATTCATAGAAAACCCAACATATCCTATGCATAAACGTGTTTTACTTTCTGATCTTGTAAAAGAAAACGGTATAACAGATGCAGTTAAAGATAGTTTTAATAATAATATAGTTAAATTTATCGTAGATAAAAATATAACTGCTGATGAAATTGACTTTTTATTAAAAAAATTATCTACATTAAAGCCTGTCTCTATTAATGTTGATTATGCTGCGAACTTTAACAAATTTAATATTAATAACGATAGTAATTGTGATTTATCCGGTGTAGATATACCCAAAGCAATAGAAGAATTTGTAAACATGCTTGATCTTAACAATAAAAAAGAAATAATAGATTATACAATAGAGCTATTTAAAAAATTAAAATGAAAAAAATTATTTTCAAAAAAATATCTATTAAAAATTTTCTATCTGTAGGAAGTACACCAGTAGTTATTGATTTTAAAACCGGTCTTCATATTATTACAGGTCTTAACCGCGATAAAGAAGATAGAAGAAACGGGGTAGGCAAATCAACAGTTGCGGATGCTATATACTTTGCAATTTTCGGTCAAACGTTACGCGAACTTAAGAAAGAACATATAATCAACAACACCAATAGAGAAAATTGTGAGATTTCTTTAGAATTTTCAATTGAAGATTACAACAAAAAGGATGAATATCAAATTATTAGAATGCTAGAACCTTCTCGTTGCTATATATACATAAATGGCGAGGACAAGACAAGAGATAGTATTTCAAATACCTCCAATTTTATCTTAGAAAAAATTAATTGTTCTGAGGAAATATTTCAAAATTGCGTAATAATGACTGTCAACAACACAACACCTTTCATGGCTAAGAAAAAGGTAGAAAAGAGAAAATTTATTGAAGGTATTTTTAATTTAGAAATTTTTAGTACAATGCTACAAAAATTAAGAGACGAATATAATGATATAAAGAAAACATTTGATATTGAATCTGCTAAATTTACTGAAATTGAGAATAGTCTTAATATACAGACACTTGCAAAAGATAATTATATTAAAGAGAGAGATATTAAGAAAGAAAAATATTTTACAAGACAAAAAAGCAATAACAAGGAACTCGAATTATTAGAAAAAAAATTATCTGAATTTATTAAAATAGATATTAGTCAAATCGAAAAAGATATTAAAACACTTGAAGGTAAATCTGAAAAAATAGATTCCGATATAAAGATATTAAGAGATAATACCTCATCACTCAAGACACAGATTAATTTAAAGGAGCAAACCTTTAGAAATATTGGAACAGATAAAGATATATGCCCAACATGCTTACGCTCTTTAGATGATAAAGATAAAAACCATATTAAAGAGGAAAAGACTAAAATAAAAAATGAGATTAGTGTTTTTCAAAAACAAATTTCTGAAAACATAAAACAAGAAGAAAAATCAGCTGAACTAGAGCTCAAGCTAGTTAAAGCTATTGAGACATTAAAGAACAAAATTAATAATTTTAAGTTAGAAGAGAAAGAAAAAGAAAATGTTAAGAACAGAATAGTGCAGTTAAAAGCATGGCAAAAAGAACTAGAAGTAGATTTAGCTGAGCTTAGTAAAACAGATAATCAACACGATAAAATTATACAAGAAATTACTGACCGTATGAATGCATTGAGAGAGACACTAGAAAAGACAAAAGTACATCTGAATATGCTCGATGCAGTTAAATTTGTTCTATCTGAAGAAGGGGTTAAATCATATATAGTTAAGAAAATATTACAACTTTTTAATAGTAAACTTGCTTATTATTTGAAAAAAATGGATGCAAATTGTATCTGTGTTTTTAATGAATATTTTGAGGAAGAGATAATAGATGAAAAAGGCAAGCCATGTTCATATTTTAATTTTAGTGGAGCTGAGAGAAAGAATATAGATCTAGCTTGCTTGTTTGCATTTATGGATATTAGACGTTTACAGGGTAATATTGCATTTAATTTTAGTGTATATGACGAATTATTTGACTCCTCATTAGATGAAAAAGGTGTCGAATTAGTTCTTGGTATATTGAAGGAAAGAATTGAGAAATATAATGAATGTATTATGGTTATTAGTCATAGAAAAGAAAGCGTCAAGTTTGCTACAGGTGATATTATATTTCTAGAGAAAAAGAATGGCATTACAAAGAGAATAGAATTTAGCGAATATTAGTCTATTCTATCGTAATCAATATCATAACCACCGCCAGGTGCTTCACCAAACCCCGCGTACGTATTTACAAATTCCTGATCATCCGCTGCATCCTCTAATGCATCTCTTTCTTCTTGCGTAGGCGCTTCACCCGTACCAACACCAGCTTCAGGCTCAGCTTGAGGCGCTACTTCTTTTTCTGATAATACCCCAGCTTTTAATAATGCATCCACAACCTGAGTATTTTTTACTTTTTTAATTTTCTTAGCATTATCTAGACCAGGAGTATCATTATAATCGTTAACAATTTGATTTATAAGCGATAAAATTTCTTTTGCAGGAACATCTTCTTCTGGCAGGCCATTCTTTACAATTTTTAAAATAGGATCTGATACAGGTTTAGATTTATCTACTTCATATACTGAAACGGGTGCTGCTTTTTTAGCTTTAACAGCACTAATACGCTCGGCTTTTCTCTGTACACCAGTCTTTTTCAACCCACCCGTCGTTTTAGTTGCTTTTAAAACATAGTCAAGAACAATTCTTACAGTAAAGCTAGCATTTGTTTTCGACATACCGAAAGTTTGTGCAAATTCTGGAGTTACTTCTCTTTCAAAAGTTTTTGGATCACCGGGGTAATGTAGTATTGTCTTTCCATCCACCTCTTTCTTCTCAGGCATTTTAGAGATTAAAAATCTTGCCATATTTTTTGCTGCGTCTTCTAAAGAAACACCGGCTTTTGCTGCATAACCTTCAATAGCACCCTGACCGTAACCCTTACCTAAACCTGGCAATGTTTTCTTTACTACAGGCTCTGAATATATGTCACCCGACATATCAATAGGCGGAGCTTCATTTAAAATAACGTTGTTTTTAACATATGCTTCAAATATAAGCTTACTATCCCTATCTTTCATGTTGAATTATTTATAGTTGATAGTAATATATTTTTATGGTTTCTCCGTTTGTCTCGCCGTTTGCTCCCTCCCCTTTCGCTAATACACACGCACCTTTTACACCCGCAATGATGCCACAACAGGAATTACCACAGGTACCACCAGAAGCAAACTTACCGAGAGCTATCAATTATCTTGCTGATTATAGTGGTTGCGGTTTCTGGAGGTTAATATGGCCCGGTCATTTGTTGTGTGCACACCAAAAAGCTATAGTTCACAAATCAACTGTTATGTGTTTTGATCCAAGATGGTACGGTAACACAAAAGCAATCAGAATACAAAGACAAGCAACTAATCATCAGAGACAGTTTTATGAATTCCTAAAGCAATTGAGCAGTCAAATTGGTTTTAGACTAATTTATGAAATTGATGATATTATGTTTCACGAAGATATTCCTGAATATAATAAATTTAAACCTGCATTTAAAAATGATGAAATAAGAAATAATGCTATCGCAATGATGCAAATGTCAGATGAAATTACTGTTACTTGCGATTTTATGAAGCAGTATTATATGGAGAAAACAGGGAATAAAAATATTACTGTTATACCAAATTACCCACCTAAATGGTGGATGGGCCATTTCTTCAATGAGAAGAAAATTAGCCGTGATTACGATACCCACAGAAATAAACCTCGTATTCTATATGCTGGTTCTGGTGCACATTTTGATGTTGATAATAGAGTTAATCAAGAAGATGATTTTAGGCATGTATTGCAGGCAATAGTTAACACTAAAGACAAGTATCAATGGGTTTTTCTCGGCGCGTTTCCTCTTGCACTAAAACCATTTGTTATGAATGGTTCGTTTGAATACCATCCCTGGGAAATGCTTTATAAATACCCCGAAAAAATTTATAACCTCAACATCAATATGATGGTTGCTCCTTTACAGGACAATACTTTTAATAAAGCAAAGAGTGATTTGAAATATATAGAAGCTTGTAGTTATGGTCTGCCTATTGCATGTCAGGACTTGGTAACATATTCTAATGCACCTATTAAATTTAACACCGGAGAAGAAATGATTCAGCGAATTGACGAGACTCTTGAAAAGAAATCAAGATATATGACTATATGTCAACAGGCTAGAAGTTATGCAGAAACAAGATGGCTTGAAAATGATGACAACATAAACAAATATCTTGAGCTTTATACATTACCGCATGGTCATCGTGATAGGGTTTTGTTAAATAGTGTTAATGGCTTGTAATTGTTAATAGTGCTTTTATAATAATTTTGTGTATAGAAATGCTGTTTATTTGCCTAAAAATGAATGTATACGTGTGTATACATGGGACAGTAATGGCAGCAGAACATTTTTCGATGCTACATATAGACCATATCTGTTTATAGAGAGCAATGGTACTTCCGATATTAAATCGATTTTTAATACAAACCTAAAAAAGATAAATTTTAAAACTCAATATGATCGTAATGAATATATAAAAAGAGGAGCAACTCGTATTTTTGAGAATACACCACCAGTACAACAATACTTAATTGATTCATATTGGGAGAAGAACGAAGACAAAGATTTTAGTAACCAGCCATTAAAACTCTGTTTACTTGACATCGAGACATATAGCCCGGATGAATTTCCTAAGCCTGAGGAAGCAACCCATGTTATTAATATTATTACAGTCTATGATTCAATTCAAAATCATTATTATACTTGGGGGTTAAAATCATATTCAAAAAAAGAACCCAACGTTACGTATATTAAATGCAACACAGAAGAAGAATTGCTTAAAAAATTTATAAAATATATTGAATTGGATCATCCCGATATTCTCTCAGGTTGGAATTGTGAATTTTTTGATATACCTTATATTATTAATAGAATAAAAAGAATATTGGGTGATGAAGAAGTTTTAAGATTATCTCCGGTTTTAAAATTATATCCTAGAAGTATAAGAGGGAAGTATGGTCATGAACAAGTTAGGTGGCATATAGAAGGTATTTCTGTAATTGATTATCTTGACGTATATAAAAGATTTTGTATGGTTCAGAGAGAAAATTACAAATTAGATAATATTGCGCAGATAGAGCTTGGGGAATCTAAGGTTGATTACGGCGATACAAATTTGTCATCCTTAGCGGATGAAAATTGGGAACTTTTTGTTGATTATAATATACAAGACGTCAAAATTTTAGTTAAATTAGAAGATAAACTAAGATATCTCGAACTATTGAGAATGCTAGCATACACCGGTCTTACAACTTTTGAAGCTGCAATGGGGTCGCTCTCTGTTATTACTGGCGCCACTGCAATCAGAGCAAGATACAGGCAACAAAGAATACCAACATTTATAAGAAATGAAGATAAGACACAAAAAAATCCTGGTGCTTATGTAAGTGAACCACAGCAGGGGTTTCAAGAACACATAGTTTCGTTTGATGCAAATAGTCTATACCCTAACACGATGATTTCTTTAAATTTATCACCTGAAACTAAAATGGGTAAAATAGAAAACATTGACAAGGAAACTGGTAATATAGTTTTTAGAGACGTAAACGGTACAACATATAATTTAACAAAAGAAAATTTCGCACAGTTAGTTAAAAAAGAAGAGCTCTCTATTTCACGCTCTAAAGTTTTATTTTCACAGAAGAAAAAAGGTATTATACCTGAAATAGTTGACAGATATTATTCACAACGTGTCGAAATTAAGCACGAGCTTAAGAAACTAAAGAAAACTCTCACCACTCTAACCAAAGGCACCCCTGAATATAAAGCAATATTACTTGAAACTAACCGTCTTAATATTAAACAGCATACTATAAAAATTTTTATTAATACTATTTACGGTTATTTTGGCAACAAACATGCTCCTATAGGTGATGATGACCTAGCTTCATCCATAACGCTTACCGGGCAAGCAGTAATTAAGCAATGCAATGATTTGGCGCGATCTTTCATAAAAAATAAACTCAATAATATCGACTTACAGAATGACCCTGTCATATACAATGATACTGACAGTGTTTATATTACATTAAATGAACTGGTAAAATCAAATAAAATAAATGTTTTGGATAAAAAGGGTAATATTACTAGAGAATATCACGACGTTGTTGAAGAGCTTGAGAATTTTCTTAATAAAAATATTACAACGTGGGGGACATCTACCTTAAATTCTAAGGATTGTAGATTTGTTTTTAAGAGAGAAGCAATTTCGGATGTTGGGTTATTCTTGCAGAAGAAAAGATATATTTTACGCCTTCTAGATGAAGAGGGTATACCTTGTAACAAATTTAAATATACAGGTGTTGAAGTTGTAAGGACAACTATGCCTACTCCTATTAAACCACATGTCAAAAAAATTATACAAGCCATGCTTCTTACTAAAAGTCAGGTAGAAACAAATAAAATTTTAAATGAAGTATATGAAAAGTTTAAAGAACTGCCTCTTGAGGATATAACTTTTGTTTCCGGTATTAAAAACTATGAAAAATATGCTGCACAATGTGATAATTTTAAAGTAGTGAAAGGCATGCCTAATCATGTTAAAGCTGCATATTATTATAACTTTTTACTTAGAAAGCTAAACATAGAAAAGAAATATGAAAGTATAAATTCAGGTGATAAGATAAGATTTTTTTATGTACGTAAACCTAACCCATACGGTCTTTCATCAGTAGCGTTTAAATATTATTATCCTAAAGAATTTTCAAGCATATTTGAACCTGACTATGAACTCATGTTTAATAAAATTATTTTTAGCGGTATTGAAAGACTTTATGATGCAGTCAAATGGAAGGCTATTGAGCCTGGCAAACAAGTACAATGCGATTTATTTGAACTTTTAGCTTGATTTATATATTTGATATAATAAAATTATTTTATGAGCAAAAATACAAAAACAGTTTCGACATTCGTAGATCATATCGGTAGAGTTATTCTTGGCGAAATCGTATCCGATACCAAAGATACTCTTAAGGTTAAGAACCCAGCAATAGTACATATTGGTCAGCAGCCACAGACCGGCCAATTACAAGTACAGACAATTCCTTTCTTCTTTAAAGAATTTATTGATCAAAAGTCTCAAAAAGAAGGCTCTGTATGGTCCTTTAATAAGGAGAACGTTGTTGTTGGTGAAGTAGATCTCGACGAAAGACTAGTTGAGCAATACGAGAAAATCTTTAGCAATAACCCACTTACCATCCCCACCGCTAACACAGGCGCAAAGTCTTCCGGTGTTAACAAGGCTGAAGTTATTAAGTTGTTTGACGACGAAGAATAATGTCATTATCTAAAGATATTAAGAATGTACTTGACACTATTGATAGTGTCAATCCACATGCAACCTATCTTTCAGAAGGTTCACTCTCGAAAGTAGACGGTTGGATTAATACTGGTTCCTACGTATTAAACGCAGTAATTTCAGGTAGTATTAATAAAGGTATACCTAGAAATAGAGTTACTTTGTTTGCCGGTGAAAGTATGACCGGTAAAACTTATATTGTAACAAAAATACTCGCTAATGCACAAAAAGAAGGATTAATCCCTGTTATCTTTGATACAGAAGGTGCCATTGATGGTGAATCCGCAGCAAAACTTGGACTTGATACAACAAAAGTTAAATATGTACCCTGTTTCACACTAGAAGAAACTAGAAATACAATCTATAATTTTCTTACTAAAGTAAAAGAGGCAGGTCAAGAAGGTAAATTTATTATTGCAATTGATTCTCTAGCAAATTTAGAAAATCAATTATCAATTGATAGGATGGGTAAAGAGAGTACATCAATGGATATGGGGACAAGAGCGCGCGCAGTTAAAAGTTTACTTAAAACATGTACAAATATGTCTAGACTTACTAAAACTACTTTCGTAATTACTAATCATACATATGATGATCCAAGCGCAATGTACGAAAGCATGATTAAAAATCAACCAGGTGGTAAAAGTGTTTGGTATTTGTCAGATGTTACAGTTCAACTTGCACGAAAGCCTGAAAAAGATGATGGTGGTAAAACAGTAGATAGTAAATTGACCGTTGGTCAGCGTAATTACCCTGGCGTTATTTTGCGGGCTTTAACAGTAAAAAATAGATTTATTAGACAGTATTTGCAAGGTGAAATGTATTTAAGTTTTGAATCTGGTTTAAATAAATTCTACGGGCTACTTGATCTTGCAGTAGGTTTTGGTATAGTTGTGCAAAACGGATCTACTTACGCACTTGCAGATGGTACAAAGCTAGGATATTACAAGACATGGAAAGATGATGAAGAACTTTGGAATACGAAAATTTTACCAGCTATAGAACAAAAGATTAATTCTGAATGGCAGTATGGTAATGTTGATGCTGTACCTGACGAATTACCTGATGTAGAGGAAACCACCATCTTGAAAAAAAAGACCAAGGGTGCACAATTAGCTGATGATACAAAATAAAGAACCAGCAGTTGTAGTTCCTATTAGTGGTGGGATGGATAGTACTGTTTTGTTACATAAAGCAAGCAGCCTTTTTAAGAAAATACATTGTATTTCTTTTAATTATAACCAAAAACATAATAAAGAGTTAAAATATGCGCAATACCAGGTAAATCTAATTCAACAAAAATTAGGTATAGATAATGTTTCATATGATATTATAGATTTGCCTTTTTTCTCTAAAATAGCAGATACATCATCACTCACTAACAGCAATATTTCAGTAGCAAAAGCAAAAGATGTTATGGGCGACCCCCAGACAGTGAATTATGTTCCTTTTAGAAATTTAATGTTGCTAAGCATTGCATTAGCTAGGGCTGAAGCAATGGAGGCAACAGATGTATGGCATGGTGCAGCACAAGCTGATAGTATTGCCGGTTATTGGGATGGTAGTAAAGAATTTATTGATGAAATTAATAAAGTAACCGCATTAAACCGTAGATGTAGAATAAATGTTAGTGCACCATTATTAAATTCATCTAAAACGGAGATAGTTTGTTTGGGTATAGTTTTAAAAGTAGATTTCTCTAACACGTGGACATGTTATGAAGGTGAACAAGAAGCCTGCGGTGAATGTACTGCGTGTAGTTTAAGATTACAAGGGTTTGTAAAATCTGGTTATATCGATCCGTTACCCTATAAGAAAGAAATAGACTGGAATTCTTACAACTGTATTCCATTATCATAGTATGTGTGGTATTTTTGGCGCTACTGATCGAGAGCGATTTAAAACTCTTTATAATCTAAATAGAGAAAGAGGTGATTTTGCTTTTGGCTGTCTATTCTTGACGAAAAATAAAGACGTACAATACTGTGAAGCTCAACCCGGTGTTGTTGAAGTAGACGATTTCTTTAATGATAATTACTATTACTTACTTGGGCATACACAAGCACCGACATCGTCAGAACGTGAATTTAATAGAACTACTTCGCATCCTTTTATTGATGGTGATTGGGTTGTAGCACACAATGGTGTATTATCAAATTATAATAAACTAAAAGACAAATATATTCCTGATCACAGCAATCCCGTTGACAGTAGCATTATTCCCGCTTTATTAAATCATATGGATGAAGATGATGAAATAAAAACTCTTAAAAATGTTTTAGAAGTATTAGAAGGTACATATAGTTTGTGGATTTATAATGCAATAAGTAAAAATATATATGTGATTAGATGCGGTAGCACTCTTTACGGTAATTTTATTCAATGCGAATTTTCTTCGTACCCCGATATAGGTCTTACAGAATTAGAGAATAATAGCGTTCATATAGTTACGCCTGAAGGATTAACATTTATTACTAATTTTAAAGGTAATAGCCCATTTTTTATTGTATGAGTATTTGTATTTTTAGCTGTACACCCGAAAAGGATGAAACTAAAACCGAGCTTTATAAAAGTTGCGTCGAATTTGATCATTTAGATGTTTTCTTTAAAAGAGAAAATAAAGACGGCCTTTCTTCAAGTTACAATAAATTTTTATATAGCAAAGATTCAGAGGATTATGATACAATCGTATTTGTACATGACGATGTCTATATCGACGATTTAAAATTAGAAACTAAATTAAAAACCGCATTTTCAGATGGATTTGACATAGTGGGTCTTGCTGGTTGCGTTAACCCGAAAATACAAAAACCTTGTTTATGGCATTTGATGGCTGGCGGTTTTGGTGGCGGTAATTTAAGAGGAGCCGTGGCACATTATACAGATGAAACAAAAACAACTAGATTTGTGACTAATTTTGGCCCCGGGCCAGCAAGAGTTGCTATTTTGGATGGTCTTTTTCTTGCTGTTAATGTGAAAAAAGTAAAAGAAGTAAATTGGAAATTTAATGAAAACTATT
>Ga0172367_10003679_pt1 | contig 19585 bp, 20 predicted proteins | sample Lak10m_FD_114542 | JGI IMG/M metagenome (GOLD analysis project Ga0172367, IMG submission 114542) | Freshwater microbial communities from Kabuno Bay, South-Kivu, Congo - kab_022012_10m | ecosystem: Environmental > Aquatic > Freshwater > Lake | place: Democratic Republic of the Congo: South-Kivu...
CCGTTTGCCCGAACCCCAGGCCGCGGCATCTTTCCGCGTGACAAGCGAGGTTCTACCGACTATAGACAAGAATAGCTATGGCGAAGCCTTTAAACGCATCAAGCGCTACCTTAAGGAAGGCGATTGTTATCAAGTCAATTTTGCCCAGAGGTTTGCCGCGTCCTGCGAGGGCGATCCGTGGCTGGCGTATTTGGCTTTACGACAAGCCAATCCGGCGCCGTTCAGCGCCTACCTGGATTTTCCCGATGTCAAGGTGTTGAGTTCCTCGCCGGAACGGTTCTTGAAGCTAACCGACGGACTGGTTGAAACCAAGCCGATAAAAGGCACCTTACCCCGAAAAGCCGATCCCGGCGAAGACTCGCGACAGATCGAATTATTGCAAAACAGCGCCAAAGACCGCGCCGAGAATTTAATGATCGTCGATTTATTGCGCAATGATCTCGGCAAAGTCTGTAGGCCGGGTTCGGTCAAGGTTCCCAAGCTGTTCGCCGTGGAAAGCTATGCCACCGTCCACCATCTGGTCAGCACCGTTACCGGCGTCTTGGCGGCTGAACGGGACGCGGTGGATTTGCTGAGAAGCTGTTTTCCGGGCGGCTCGATTACCGGCGCGCCGAAAATCCGCGCCATGGAAATTATCGAAGAGCTGGAAACGCACCGCCGCGGCGTTTATTGCGGCGCGATCGGCTATATCGGTTTTGACGGCAATATGGACACCAATATCGCCATACGCACCATGACGCATAACCAAGGCGGCATCCGCTTCTGGGCCGGCGGCGGCATCGTCAACGATTCCAAGCCCGATAACGAATATCAGGAATGCTTCGACAAGGCGGCCGCGATGATCGCGGTTTTGCAAAATTTTCGCGGCGAAGGCTTATGAAGGTTATCAAGCTGGGCGGCAGCCTTAGCTATTCGGGCCAGCTACTTAACTGTTTAACGGGGCTATCATGCTTGCCCGGCGGCGTGGTGGTGGTTCCCGGCGGCGGGGCGTTCGCCGACCAGGTTAGGATGGCGCAGCATAATTGGCAATTTGACGACGACGTCGCCCACGGCATGGCCTTATTGGCCATGCAGCAAATGGCCATGCTGTTTAAAGGCTTGGCCGAAGGCTGCGTGATCGCAGGCTCGGTGGCGGAAATCGGCGAGCAATTGACGCTAGGCAAGCGGGTGATTTGGTCGCCCGAGCGCAAGGAATTGGATGCGGCCGGCGTGCGGGCGAGCTGGGAAATCAGCTCGGACAGCCTGGCGGCCTGGTTGGCGCAAGCATTGGCGGCCGAGGAGTTGGTCTTGGTCAAGGCGGCGGCGATAGATTCCACGCTCGGTCTTGAACAATTGGCTCAAGAAGGCATTATCGACCCGGCTTTTTGCGGCATGGTCAAGGACTCGACTTACCGGATCACGGTGCTGAATGCCGATCAATTTGAGAACTGGGTGGAAACAACCGATGCGTGAATTGACCAAAATTATCAGCCGATTGCTGATGAAGCAATTCAAGCTGCTGTATTACAACGCCCGCGAATCCATCGGCGACCACAAGCGGATGCTAGTCGTGACCCAGGTCGAGCAAGCCTGTGTCGGTCTTGAAGAAACCCGCGACGAGTTCGCGAGCGCCTTGGAGCGGTTTAAAGGTTTGGTGCAAGTCGGCGAAACCGGGCTAGAGCATAAATACCATTTGCTGAATCGGCAATACCAATTTTGCCGGGCAAAAGCCGAGACGGTCAGCTACCGGATAAGAGCCATCGAGGAGGTGAGCGAAGCCTTGTTTACGGAATGGGAACGGGAGTTGGACGAATACACCAATCGCAGTTTAAAAAGCCAAAGCAAGCAACAGCTTAAAATAGCCAGGCAAAACTATGCCCGGCTAATTAAAGCCATGCGCCGCGCCGAGGATAAAATCCAGCCGGTGCTGGCGGCGTTTAAAGACCAAGTGCTGTATTTGAAGCACAACCTCAACGCCCGCGCCATCGCCGCGTTGCAGCATGAGTTTTTGGAAATCGGCCTGGACATTTCCCAATTGATCGAGGCCATGGAACAAACTATCGCCGAAGCCAGCCGCTTTGTCGCGTTATTGGCCGAGCATTCCGGCGCCGCCCCGAAGGCCCTACCGCGACGTTAAGATTAAAGCTTGTACAAGACATCATTGGCTTTATCGCGATCCTCCTCTTTCTTACGGAGGTCCCGTATATCCTGATCCTCTCGCTCCTTGCCGAACTTCTCGATCATATCCTCCCAACTTGAGTATTTGACATAATCCGCAAACCCCTCGTTTTTGCGAGATTGATAAATTTCCTTGCCCAACGCGATGATTTCCAACGGCGTTTTGCCATCGACGGCTGTTAGGAAATGAGAATCTTCCTTATTGGCGTCGCGAATGGTCCAGAACGACACTTCAAACTCGATCCGATTGGTTTCCGGCAAACGGTTTTTTAATGACTTCACGGAGCGATAAGCGGTTTTAGTGGTATGGCCGTTGATTTTATCGCCCCTGCCGCACGCTATCAGCAAGGCGCAGGCAAAGACTATCAGCCACAGGGAGATTTTTTTCATAGTGGAACCTCGAAGCATTACGGGTTTATGTTATGGTGTTTTTTTAATAATTATAAAACGCCCGATTTTTTTGATTGTTGCAGAAAGTCTTCATGGCTTCATCAACATTGGCCGCCGGGACAGGAGTCCGCGAACCGGCATCACACCATCGACCCTCAATGGCGATGGGCAAACCTTCCTTGGTCCGCGGCGGCAAGGTGTTTTTCAACAACTTGCCAAACAAAGTAAAATGCTCAGCTATTATAACCGTGCAAATCAGATATGCTGGAATTTATCCAATTATTAAGACAGCGTTACCAAGCCATTTTGGCGCAACCGGGCAAGGCTTGCGAACAGGCTATCTACCGGTCACGAATCGACCAACTGATTTTGACGGAAGCCTTTATTAGAAAAGGACAAATCCTATCAAAAACCGCTCCCCTGCCCACCCAAATCGCCGTCATCGGGCCTACCCAAGCAGGCAAAAGCTCGGTGGCGAACGTATTGCTGGGCAGCAACGCGGCCGGCGTCAGCCCGTTGGCGGGCTATACCGTGCATCCGCAAGGCTTTTGTCAAGGTATCGGCGTGAACGAGTGCGGCGGTTTGCAACGTTATTTCGGCCGCTTCCAACGCGTTGCCCAAAACGAATTGGACAGACAACGCCACGATTGCTATTCGCTGAGCGCCAACTCGGGCCATTCCGGGCTACTGCCGGATTGTGTCTTGTGGGATACCCCGGATTTCGACTCGATTGATTCCGTCACCTATCGCGAAGGGGTGATCCGAACCTTAGCCTTGGCCGATGTGATTATCCTGGTCATCAGCAAGGAAAAATACGCGGACCAATCGGTCTGGGAGATCATGTCCGCCTTGGAACCCCTGCATCAACCGACGCTGATTTGCCTGAATAAATTGTCGGAAGGCTCGGAGCAAGTGCTGCTGCCCTCGTTACAGGAAAAATGGCGCAAGGCCAGAACCGATGCGTTTCCGGAAGTCGTTTGCCTGCATTACCAACAGTTGGCTGGAACGCCCGTATGGCCGGATGCCTCCCGACATTTGCCAAGCCGCCTCGCTAATCAATCCGAACGAAAAAAACACGCCCGCTTCGAACAACAGTTGCTACAAAAACATTGGCCGGAATGGTTGCGGCCGGTGCGGGAAGAACATCAAGCCCTAGGCGAATGGGAAACTTTTGTCGACCACGCCATCCAACAGGCTTTGGCGAATTATCAGCGCGATTTTCTCAACCACCCCCAACATTACGAAACCTTTCAGCAAGCCCTGGCGGAATTACTGACGCTATTGGAAATACCCGGGCTGGCCGGTTTTTTGACCGGCGTACGCAGAGCGCTGACCTGGCCGGTCAGATTGGCGATGCAATGGGGGCGCAAACGCTTGCATATCGCCGATAGCAGCCAGGAAGTCGTGTTGTTAAAGCAAATCGCCGAACATGCCCTGATCCAGCTTGCCGATAAATTGCTTGATAACAGCGAACAATGGCAGCAAACTGCCTGGTGGCAAGAGCTTGCCTCCCTGTTGCGCAACCGACGCGCGGCCATTTTGCAAGATTTCCAAGTGGCGACAAAAAACTACCATCTCGCCTTTCAACAGGAAGTCGAGCAAACCGCGCAAGGCCTGTATGGAAAATTGCAGGAACAACCGGTAGTCCTTAACAGTTTGCGCGCCACCCGGGTAACCGCCGATGCCGCCGCCATCGCCTTGACTTTGCATACCGGCGGTATCAGCGTACACGACTTGGTGATCGCCCCGGCCATGCTGACGGTAACCTCCTTGCTGGCGGAAAGCGCCATCGGCGGCTATGTGCATAAAGTGGAAGCCCAATTGAAACAGCAACAACTTGAAACCGTCAAGCAGCGCCTGTTTGTCGGCGGCATCCGCAAGCACTTATTGGCGCTGCCCGAGCAATTGTCGGCGCTAACGCATTTTAATATCTCACCGGCCCAACTGAATGCCGCCGAGCAGCAACTTGTAGAAAAACGTCATGGCTTACGATTACTCTGATTTAGCGGCAAAAACTCAAGACTGGGCGGCGCAAGCCGGCGCCAAGGGCTGGATCAATCAGGATACGGTTCGGGAATTGAGCGAACTGGATACCCGCACTCCGGATAGCCTGTTCGGTCAGCACCCGTCAAGACCGCTGGTCGTCGCTTTCATGGGCGGCAGCGGCGTCGGCAAAAGCACCTTGTTGAACCGATTGGCGAGTAAACCTATCGCCCGTACCGGCATAGAGCGACCGACGTCGCGGGAGGTGACTTTATATCATCACCATCACATCGCCATCGAACACTTACCCGAGCAACTTCCGATCGGCCAAATCAATATCGCCCAGCACGACGAGGAAAGTAAAAAAAATCTGATTTGGATAGACATGCCCGATTTCGACAGCACGGAACAAAGCAACCGGCACTTGGTTTTACAGTGGCTGCCGCATATCGACGTGCTGATTTATGTGGTCAGCCCGGAACGTTATCGCGATGAAAAAGCCTGGCAATTGTTGTTGGCCGAAGGCGCACGCCACGCATGGCTGTTTGTCATGAACCAATGGGACCGGGGACTACCCGAGCAATTTGACGACTTTCGGCTGCAACTGCATAAAGCGGGATTTTACGAACCCGTGATGTTTAAAACCGCCTGTACCGAAAACTTGCAAGCCGATGAATTCGCCGCCTTGGAGTCAACCATCAACTCGTTGGCGACCACTCATGTCGTCGAACAACTGGAACAGCGAGGACAGCAGCTGCGAAGACAGGAATTATTGCAAAAACTGCAAGCCGCCCAAGCGTTGCTGGGCAACCGCGAGGCGTTCGCGCAACTGGACGAACAATGGCGACAACAATGGCAACGGACCGCCGAGGTTTTGCACCAAGGTTTCGCCTGGCCTTTGCAAACGCTATCCCGTTGCTATGCCGAGCACGCCACCGATTTATTGACCAACGGCGCTAACGGGCGAAGCCTGTTATGGGATGATTGGGCGCAAGCGCGTTTCGATGACGCCGTCGATGAATTAGTCATCAACGCCAGCCAACTACAGCTGCCGATTTCCCCGCTTAAAAACCAATTATCGCCGATGCGGGATAAAGCCGAAAAAATCGTCCAGACCCAAACCGAGCTAGCCGCGCGGCAAGCCTTGGCCAATCCGGGCAACGTCGTCCAACGCGTTTTTTTAAAATTCGTCCGTATCTGTGAAATCATCCTGCCTTTAACTGCCATGAGCTGGGTCGGCTACCAGGTATTCGTGGGCTATTACCATAGCAGCCAAACCAACAGCCATTATTTGGGCGTGGATTTTGCGGTACACAGCACGCTACTGGTGGCGCTAACTTGGCTATTGCCGTTTTTTATTCTGAAAAAAGCCCGGCCGTCCTTGGAAAAAAGCGCCTCGCGCGGTTTGCTAAAGGGTCTGGAGGAGGCCGTCGGAAATTTGGACGCGGCGGTCGCCGAAGCGCTGGCCAGCGTAAAAGATCAACATCTTGAACAGAACCAACAACTGGCCGGCTTGATCGCGACCTGTTCGGAGCCCTGCGAACAGCCCCCAAGAATTGCAATCGACGGGGGCAATCCCTTAAACAGGATGTTGGTCGATTAAGCTTAACGGCTTTGCCCTTCCGCCTGCCTAAATTGCAGTCTTGCCAACACGGGGTCATGGTCGGACAGGGCTTGGCCGTTGGCCATCGGGCGCCGGTCGATACGCCAGTTCTCTGCGGCTACCGGGCAAGGGCCGCCGGCCAGGATGTGGTCGATACGGTTATCCGGGTGTTCGACGGGGTCTACCGCCGGTTGCCGGGCAAGATTATACGCATTTTCCAGCAAGGGCGGTTTACGGTCGCCACCGGTAAAGCGCCGATAACGTTCGTTAGTGGCCTTGGTATTAAAATCGCCGGTGACGATCATCGGCAGGTTTTCCGCCAAGCGGGTAATACGCTCGCGAAACAAGGTCGAGCTGGGCTCTTTGTTGCCGCCGGCGTTGTCGAAATGCGTGTTCACGAATAAAAAGCTAAAGTCGCCGGCTTTTTCTTTTAACACCGCCCAATTGACATAACGAATCATCGCCAACGGCCTAAACCCCAAGGCCAACGGCAGTTCCGGCGTTGGGCTCAGCCAAAGCTGACCGGAATCCAATAGCGTATAGCGATCGGTTTTAAACAATAAAGCGGCGTCGCCGTATTGAAAATTACCCAAATGATAACTCACCAAGGTATAGCGTTTCGGCGGAACGATCAGGGCTATGTCGGTATTGGTATGGGTTTCCTGCAAGCCGATTAAGTCCGGGTCGTATTCGGCGATGCGCTGGCGGATTTCCGGAATGCGCTCGGACCAAGGTAGATAACCGCCGGTATCGCCATTACGAAACCTGGCCGCCATGTCTTCAATAAAAGCCGAACCGTACAGAACGTTATAGCTAAGCACGTTAATCGGCTGGCTAGCGCAAGCCTGCGGTCTCTTATCATCGGCCGCGGGATAGACAAGAGTGGGTAGCGGCTTGGCAAAACCGTTGCCGGAATAAGCCGCTAGGTATTGGATGCCTTGCAGCCGCAAGAAAGCCAAAAACAAGGCTACTATCAACAACAAAAATGAAACGGCGATGCTTGTCAGTTTTAACCAGCGGGGCATGATTTAAGCCAAGGTAGGATGGTAGAAAAATTTCAGGCAATAAAAAGCCCGCATAAGCGGGCGTGTTGGGTTGATATTATTATTGTTATTGGCGGTTGCATTGATGGCGACCGAACCCAAACAGAAATGCTGATTTTATTATTGTTATATAACGAGCTTTAACAGCTCTACCTCCCCTTTTCTGGCTAGATTCAACTCCAGCCCAACTCTCAAAAGGTGCATTATTCTAAACCCAAAAATTTGTTGTTGTCTATTTAAAAGAAATAGATTTTTCACCAAACTAACTGTAGCGAATAGTTTTCCAATGAATTTAATAAGTTACTTTCCATTAAAAAAAGTGAACTTATAAGCTTTTAAGCAATAACTGCCATTTTGTTAAGCATCTGTTCATTTAACACGACCAAGGCTGCTTAACGCAGCCGCCTGGCTTCGTATTCCTGCTCCAGAAAAAACCTCAATCGCTCGTTGAGAATGGACGACAGCTGAAAGTTGAGCCCCTTGGATTGCTGCGCCAGCTTAATCTGCAATATGGCTTCCCTGATTTGTCCGGTCGAATAGTAATATTCGGCAAGATAACGGTGCGAGTCGGCCGGTTGATGTAGTTGGCTGTAAGTTTGCGCCATCAATTCCCAGTATATCGGCAGGCTTTGGGTTGGTACGGCTAGCGAGGCAAGGGCCTGCCTAGCCAAATCCGAGTGACTGGCTTTTAATAGGGAAGCAATATATTCCAGCTTAATCGCCTCGTTTTCGGGGTATTGTCCGGCCAGTTTTTGATAGCGTTCCAGGGCGGTTTTGAAATCGTTCGCCGCCAACGAAGTACGCGCCAAGGCTGCGGGAAATTGCGGCTGGTTGGGGTAGGCTCTGGCCAGTTCTTGAAAAATATTCTCGGCTTCTTGAAATTTTTGCCGGTTGATGGCCAGCAAACCCAAGGCATAACGGGTAACGGCCCGTTGTTCCTCGGTGCCTTGCGACAGCCTAGCTTGAAAATAATTAAGAGTATCGACCGGATTGTTTGAAGTGATGACCTGAAGCTTGGCTTTAATCAATTGATAATTCAGGGAATCGGGATATTGCTTGTACGGATATGTGTCCGCTCGACCCCGGCTATCGGAGATACGCGAGGTGGTGACCGGGTGCGTCCGCAAAAATTCCGGCACGCCTTGCCCATAAAAACGGGTAGCCTGCTGCAAACGTTCAAAAAAAGCCGGCATGCTACGCGGATCGAATTCCGACCCCACCAACGTTTGCATGCCTACCCTATCGGCTTCGGCTTCGTTCTCGCGGGTAAAATCAATCTGGAATTGCACGCTGCCCGCTTGTATCGCCATCACCGCCGCCTGCCCCAAGGCGGGCGATTGCGTACCCAGAAGAATAGCCGCCAAGGTGGCGGCCATAGTCGGGATCGATAAGCGTTCGGCCGCTTCGGCGGCGCGGTACAAATGCCGCTGAGTGACGTGTGCAATTTCGTGAGCCAGCACGGACGCAAGCTCGCTTTCCGCCTCGGTGTTTAGAATTAATCCCGAATTGACGCCGATATAGCCGCCCGGCCCGGCAAAAGCGTTGATGTCATTTTCCATGACCAAAAAAAAGTGGAACGGATAACTGGGCGCATCGCTGGCGGCAACCAGTTTTTGACCGATGCCTTGAATGTAATCCTGGATTTCTTCATCCTGATTAATATTAACCTGCGAATGTAAGCTACCGAAAAACGCCTCGCCCAATTCCTTTTCTTCCTGAGCGGTCAACAACGCCCCGGAAGAATCCCCCATCTCGGGCAGGTTAATTTTGTCGGTTTCCGCGGCATGCAAGATGACCGGCGATAAACTTAGGCCGAGCGCGATAACAAGGGCGGCAGGGGTAAAATACATGGCGGCGATGTGACCTGAGAAGATTGATGCGTTGACTTTGAAAATAACGATGGCCGGCGTAAGGACTCGGCATCATGAACAAAAGAGCGCGGAGTTAAAAAACAGGTTTTTGAACTCCGCGCCGAAGCAATTAAAGCTGATTGACCGTTTATTGCCGGCCCCGTTCCACTTTGTTAGCGGGAGATTAGCAGCCGACACCGCCAAGCCTATTTCAAGGCAATAAAGAAGCCTTCCTGACCGCGCTGAATATTCAGCAACAACCCACCAGACGGATTAACCACTTGTTTAAGCTCTTCCAAATCATGGATTCGATAACGGTTGGCGGAAATAATAATATCGCCGGGACGCAAGCCTATGCGCCAAAGTTCGGAAGCGGTGTCTATTTTTTCAATCAACACGCCTTCAACCTGATTTTTTTCGGTCGACCCCAGCATCGTGCCGCGTAATTTAGGATGCAGCTTCTCGCCCAACAGCTGCGCCCGTTGCGGTTTGCCGATAGTGGCGGTCACCTGCTTTCTCTCGTTGCCGTGGAAATAGTCAATATCCACTTTATCGCCGACTTGCAACAAACCGACGATGTTACGAATGTCGTGGCTATTTTTCACCGGCTTGCCATTGGCTCCGACGATGATGTCGCCGGGCTCCAAGCCCGCCTTGGCGGCCGGGGAATTGCTTTCTATCCGGCTAATCACGGCGCCTTGCTTGTGTTGCAAATCGAAGGCCTTGACCAAATCGGGGGTCAGGTCTTGAGTCACCACGCCCAGCAAACCCCGGCGCACTTCGCCATGCTTGATTAAAGAATCCTTAATGGCGACCGCCATATTCGACGGAATCGCAAAACCGATGCCGACATTGCCGCCCGACGGCGCGAGAATAGCGGTGTTCATGCCGATGAACTCGCCCCGCAAATTAACCAAGGCGCCGCCGGAATTACCCGGATTGATCGACGCATCCGTTTGAATGAAATCTTCGTAGCCTTCAATACCCAGACCGGAACGGCCCAGCGCGCTGATAATGCCGGAAGTAACCGTTTGCCCCAGTCCGAACGGATTGCCGACCGCCACGACAAAATCGCCGACTTTCAATTGGCTGGAATCGGCAATCGGCAGCTCCGTCAAGTTATCCGCCGGAACTTGGATGACGGCGACATCGGAGTCCGGATCGGCGCCTATCAGTTCCGCGCCCAATTGGCGGCCATCGGTCAGCGTCACGGTAATTTTATCGGCCTTGTCGATCACATGATTATTGGTCAACACCAAACCTTGATCCTTGTCGATGATGACGCCCGAACCCAGGCTATTGCGCTGCTGTTGGCGCGGCATATTGGGCAGATTGTAGAAATGGCGGAAAAAAGGGTCTTGCAATAACGGATTATCATTGACCTGAATATTGGTCGTCGTGGAAATATTGACCACCGCCGGCATCGCCCGCTCCAACATGGGCGCCAAGGTAGGCAATGGCTGACCGCCGACCTCCATCGGCAATCCCAACGCGTGGACCGACGAACTCATACCTAAAACAAGCAAAACCGCAGTCGCTATTCGCCATTTTTTCTTAGAATTTTTCATGTAACTCATCCCGTCGTTGTTGAAATGCGAGTGTAGACAATATAGAGTCAAAAACGTTTAATACAAGAATCAGCATTTGCCAATACTGACTTTTTGAAACATATTTTGTTATGCTTTAGCTTGCGTCGTATCCATGGCTTTCGCCACCCCGCAAGACTAAACGGACCTAAACTCACAGAGGGAAACATCATGACCACCATCGCAGACCCCATCATTGGCAATTGGTACAAGGACCTGGAAAACAGCCTACAGTTTAGGGTCATCAACATCGACGACGACACCATCGAAGTGCAATACCTAAACGGTGACATCGGCGAATACGACAACGACAGCTGGTATAACTCCACGTTTGATTATATCGAAGACCCGGAAGACTGGAGCGCGCCGTTCGACGATTTGGAAACCGATGACCTAGGCTATTCCGACACCGACAAACACAACCCCGAAGACTTAGGGTTAGACGATTATTTGGACGAACAGGACTAAGCCATGAAAATGACCGCCCAGCACTTTCTGGACTGGCAATCAAAACGCATCACCTTGCTGGCCATGTCGGGCGCGGGTAAAACCACCCTGGCCAACAAATTGCCGAAAACCAAATGGTTCCATTATTCCGGCGATTACCGTATCGGCACCAAATACCTAGAAGAGCCAATATTGGACAACATCAAGCGCCACGCCATGAGCGTGCCGTTTTTGCGTGACCTATTACGTTCCGACTCCATTTACATCAGCAGTAAAATCACCGTCGATAACCTGGCCGCCGTGTCCAGTTTTCTCGGCAAGCTTGGCGATGCCAATCTGGACGGCCTATCCTTATGGGAATTCAAGCGCCGGCAAAGACTGCACCATCAGGCGGAAATCGCCGCCATGAACGATGTCCCTGAATTCATCCATAAAGCCGAGGACATCTACGGCTACAAACATTTCATCAACGACGCCGGCGGCAGCGTCTGTGAACTGGACAGCCCGGAAGTTCTGGCGACCTTGGCCGAGCACACCTTAATCATTTACATCAAAATCCCGCCCAGCCTGGAACAAACCATCGTCGAACGCGCCAAAACCGACCCCAAGCCCTTGTATTACCGGGAGGCTTTCCTCGATGAAAAACTGGCGGAATTTCTGGCGTTAACCGGCTATGCCTCCCCCGAAGCCATGCCGCCCGACGAATTCGTCACTTGGGTGTTTCCGGAGCTGTTCAAATCCCGCATCCCGCGCTACCAAGCGATCGCCGACCAGTACGGCTATACCGTCGACGCTAATGAGGTAGCCGCCGTCAAATGCGAAGACGACTTCCTGCAATTGGTTGCCGATGCGCTACGCGCCCAGCAATAACGCAGGAGCTCTTTCGCCATGCCCTTAGTCGCCCACACCAACCTACCCACGTTTGAACGCCTGCGCCAAGAAGGCGAGGAAATTGTCGATCCGGAACGCGCCAAACAGCAGGACATCCGGGAAATGCACATCGGCTTGTTGAACATGATGCCGGATGCCGCCCTGGAAGCCACCGAACGGCAGTTTTTCCGCTTGATCGGAGCTTGCAACCAGATCGTCCAGTTCCACATGCACCCGTTCACCATCGAAGGCCTGCCCCGTAGCGCCAAAGCTCAGGCCCATATCGACACCTATAACGAATCGTTTGAAAAAATCAAGCAAGACGGCCTGGACGCCCTCATTATCAGCGGCGCCAATGTAACCCGCCCCCGCCTGCCGGAAGAAGATTTCTGGTTGCCGCTGATGGAAGTGGTTGCCTGGTCCAAGGCCAACGTCACCTCGACGCTCTGCTCCTGTCTTGCCACCCATGCCGTCATTGAACATTGTTACGGCATTGCCCGTACCCGCTTGCCCGAAAAGCGCTGGGGCGTGTTCGCTCATAAACTCACCGACCGCAACCATCCGCTGGTGGCCGAAATCAACACCCGTTTCGACGTGCCGCATTCTCGGTTTAATGAAATTTTCCAAGCGGACATGGAACGACAGGGGCTTAAAGTGCTCGCCGTCAGCCAAAAAGCCGGCGTCCATTTAGCCGTTAGCCCCGACGGCTTTAGGCTGGTGTTTTTCCAGGGCCATCCCGAATACGACGACATCAGCCTGTTAAAAGAATACAAACGCGAAGTGGCTCGTTATTATCACGGCGAACTAGCCGAGTATCCGCCATTCCCTGAAAACTACTTTAATAAACACGTTCGGCAGCTTTTAACCGATTATCAACATCAAGTGATCACCGCCAGACAAACCCGTGGGCTACTGCCGGAATTTCCCGAACATTTGGTGCTGGGACATCTCGACAACACCTGGCGGGATACGGCCAAAGCCGTGTTCAACAACTGGCTGGGAAAAATTTACCAATTGACCAATCAAGACCGGCGCCTGCCTTTCATGGCGGGCGTGAATCCCGACAATCCATTGGGACTATAAAATAGACCGCCGCACGTTTAGAACTCGCGACCCATCACTTGTTAGGAATCGGCAGGCGGCGGTTTTCCTAGGCTTGCCGCCCTCGGTGGAATGCCAAAACAATTCAGCCTAGCCCTTCAAATTCACTAGCGTCTAGTGGTATATTGGCGAAGCATAATAATAGTGCGACCTAACGCACACATCATCAGGAGAGTTCACCATGACTAACGAAGGCGTCGATACATCCAAGCGCCAGTTTTTAACTTCGGCATTGACCGTGGTTGGCGCGGTAGGAACGGGTTACTTGGCCGTTCCTTTTCTTGCTCAGATGCAGCCCAGCGTCAAGGCAATGGCGGCGGGCGCTCCGGTTGAGGTTGACATCAGCAAGATGGAGTCCGGTCAGTTGCTGCGGGTGGAATGGCGCGGTAAACCGGTTTGGATATTGAACAGAACCCCCGAGATGTTGTCCACCTTGCCCACCCTCGCAAGCCAGCTGCGAGATCCCAATTCCGAGGAATCCATCCAACCCGCCTCCAGCAAAAACCCGGTGCGCGCGATCAAACCGGAAGTTTTTGTCGCTATCGGCTTATGCACCCATTTAGGCTGCTCGCCCACGTTCCGCCCGGAAATTGCCCCGCACGATTTAGGCGACAGATGGCACGGCGGTTTTTTCTGCCCCTGCCACGGCTCTTGGTTTGATTTGGCCGGCCGCGTCTATCAAGGCGTACCCGCCCCCACCAACCTGGAAATCCCGCCTTACCGCTATGTCAGCGCAACACAAATCGTCATTGGCGAATCCGCCGAGGAGAAACGGGCATGAAAATTAACCGCTTCGCTGAAGTTGGCAACTGGGTATTGGAACGCTTCCCGCTGGCTAAGGTATGGGAAGAACACATGACCCATTACTATGCGCCGAAGAACTTCAATATTTGGTATTTCTTCGGATCGCTGGCCTTATTGATGCTGGCCAACCAATTGGTGACCGGCATCCTGCTTACCATGAACTACAAACCGGACGCCAAGCTCGCTTTCGATTCCGTCGAGTACATCATGCGCGACGTGCATTGGGGCTGGCTGATCCGCTACATGCACTCGACCGGCGCCTCGGCGTTTTTTATCGTCGTCTACTTGCATATGTTCCGCGGCCTGATGTACGGCTCGTTCAAACAGCCTAGGGAATTGATCTGGATTTTCGGCATGTTGATTTTCGTTTGCCTGATGGCCGAAGCCTTCATGGGCTATTTGCTGCCTTGGGGGCAAATGTCTTATTGGGGCGCGCAGGTTATCATTTCCCTGTTTAGCGCCATCCCGGTCATCGGCGACGACTTGTCCTTGTGGGTGCGCGGCGATTACGTGGTTTCCGACGCCACGTTAAACCGTTTCTTCGCCTTCCATGTCATTTCCGTGCCGCTGGTGCTCATCCTGCTGGTGTTCATGCACCTGGTCGCCTTGCATGAAGTCGGCTCCAACAACCCGGACGGCGTCGAGATCAAAAAATACAAAAATGAAATGGGCATTCCGCTGGACGGGATACCGTTCCATCCTTATTTCACCGTCAAGGATATTTTCGGCGCCTCGGTGTTCTTGTTGTTTTTCGCGACCGTCATTTTTTACATGCCGGAAATGAACGGCTATTTCCTGGAACACGCCAATTTCATTCCCGCCGATCCGATGAAAACCCCCGAGCATATCGCGCCGGTTTGGTATTTCACGCCGTTCTACGCCATCTTAAGGGCGATTCCCGACAAGTTTGCCGGCGTGGTCGGCATGGGCGGCGCCATTGTCGTGCTGTTCCTGTTGCCGTGGCTAGACCGCAACCCGGTCAAATCCATACGCTACCGTAGCGGTTTTTACAAAAAAGCCTTGTTGCTGTTCGTCATCAGTTTCATCGGCCTAGGCTATCTCGGCACCCAGCCGGCAACGCCCACGCTGACCATGTTCGCCCGGATTTTCACCGCGATCTACTTCGGTTTCTTCCTGCTCATGCCGTTGTACACGCGCTGGGAAAAAACCAAACCGGTGCCCAAACGGCTTACCCCTCATCACAGCCTGGAAGAGGATTTACCGGCTTTATTCGAGGAACTCACGCTCTTGAAACATTCAGACTCTGAAAACGGCGATCCGGCTTTCAGAGGCTCTTTTTTTAACCTGCGACCGAATCCGGATGGCATCATTAAAGTGCTGGGACGGTTTGCGAAAAAAATAGTAGAGAGCCTGGACTGATTATGAAAACTTTTATCACAACCCTATTGTTATTGTCCGTTTTATCGACCGGCGTCCATGCTTCCGAGGAAAGTCAATTACAGGAAGCCAAAATCGATCCCACCGATAAAGTATCGCTACTGCGCGGAGCCAAGCATTTCGTCACCTATTGCCTAGGCTGCCACTCCGCCAAATACATGCGTTATTTGCGGATTGCCTTGGATACCGGCACCGACGAAACAACCGTGCTTCAGGAAATCGCCCCGGAAGGCGCCGGTATTTATGACCAATTGCATACCGCCATGAACAAACATGACGCGGAAAAATGGTTTGGCGTCCAGCCCCCCGATTTGTCTTTAATAGCCCGTTCACGGGGCGCCGATTGGTTGTATAGCTACTTAAAAAGCTATTACAAAGACAGCGCTCGGCCATTCGGGGTCAACAACCTGGTTTTTCCCGACACCGCCATGCCAAACCCCCTCTGGCAATTGCAAGGCGAACAAATCGCCGAGCAGCGCCGAACCATTTGGGGCGAACATACGGAGCTGGAACTGGAACAACCCGGCACCCTCTCGGAAAAAGAATTCGATCTATTCGTCAATGACTTAGTCAACTTCTTGGTTTATGTCGGCGAACCCGTCCAACAAGAACGCAAGCACTTGGGCCGATTCGTCCTGCTGTTTTTAACGGTGTTTGCCGTGCTCGCCTTTATGCTGAAAAAAGAATACTGGAAGGACGTTCATTAAAAACCTAACCGTATTGATATTGCTTGGGCGGTTATTTTTATAACGCCCAAGCAAGCTAAAATTATTTAGCCGTTGCCACTAACAAAAACAACGTCTAGTTCTGGTATAATTTTAAGCCTTTTTATCATCCCAAACGTCTTAAGAGGTTGTTATTTGTGGCAAACATTATTACCCGTAAATCTGTAATGACGCTGTTTTCCTCGCCTACTTGCCCAATGAGCCATTGCGCCCGGTTTGTTCTGCATGAAAAAGGAATTACCGCCGATATAGAATACTACGACCCGAATGACCCGCCTGAAGACCTGTTGGAATTGAATCCCACCGGCGTTTCCCCTACCCTGGTGGAACGCGACTTGGTGTTATACGATTCACGCATCATCATGGAATACCTGGACGAACGCTTCCCTCATCCGCCGCTGCACCAGATGGACCCCGTTTCGCGCGCCACGGCCAGAATGTTGATAAAACGCATCGACCAGGATTGGTACCAATTGCTGGATGAAATTTTATATTCCGGAGAAAAGAAATCCGCCCGCGCCAAAAAGCTGCTGCGCGAAAGCCTATTGTCTTCAGCCCCGGTATTCGCGGCCCGGCCGTTTTTTATGAATGACGAGTTTTCGCTGATCGACTGCGTGATCGGGCCCTTGTTATGGCGTTTGCCTAGCCTGGGCGTCGACATCAGCACCCCGCATGAAGAGATTACCGGTTATGCCCAGCGTATTTTCAAACGAAGCGGCTTTAAACGCAGCCTAAGCGAAGCCGAAAAAGAAATGGCGGATGGCCCCAAATGACTCCCTTAAAACCGTATTTGATCCGCGCCATTTATGAATGGATTATCGATAATAGCCTCACTCCTTACCTTTTGGTCAATGCCGAATACCCTGGGGCCGTTGTCCCGGTGCAATTTATTGAAGACGGCAAAATTGTCCTGAACATCAGGCCGCAAGCCATACAAGGGCTTGCATTGGGCAATAGCGATGTGCAATTTGACGCCCGATTTAACGGTCGCCCCATGCACATCACCGTGCCCGTGCCCGCCGTGCTGGCATTGTATGCGCAAGAAAACGGCAAGGGCATGGTGTTTGATCCGGAAGACGAGGACGGGACGCCTCCGCCCGAAAAGAAAATGCCGACCCGCCCCAACTTACGCGTAGTCAAGTAAGAACCGCAACTGCCGATAGGTCGTTAACAACGACCTATCGGTCACGCCCCCTAGCCCAGAATAAAATCGGTCTCCAGGCTGTCGACGGGCAGTAGCCCGCCGGCTTGAGCAGCCTCGCACCGGTGAGCTCGCCTGATTATCTCCTCCAAACCAGGAACCAGGGGGTAATCCGACAGGGTTTCCATACCAACCCAGCACGCTTGCGAAACATCGCCGCCCGCCTTCGGCATTATTTCGGCTTCTGATAGCGGCACCGCCAGAAAGTCGATAATGACATAATGGAAACCTTCGAGTCTGCGCTCAACCACGGCGATAATGCTTTTTACCGCCACCGCCAAACCCGTTTCCTCAAGGATTTCCCTGACGCAGGCTTCGACCAAAGTCTCCCCCGGCTCCTGTTTACCGCCTGGCGCGGACCATAGTCCCTGCGCCGGAGGCTGGCCCCGTCTAATCAACAGCACCCGTTGCCGGACGTCAAAAACAATGGCTCCTACCCCGACAACAGGCCTAGGCGGCTCTTCCCTCTGGATCGTCATCGCCAATATTTTCTCCCCTGCCCAGTTTTTAGTTGCTATAGTAAAGCCTCTGCCAGTCTTTTCCTAAGCAATTAGGAAACCACGCTATTTCAGCCAATAAAAACAAATTTACCTCTGGGAGAAAAGCCATGACCAAACAAAAACTGTTATTTCCTGCCCTTATCTTTTTGGGTTATTTTTCGCTCGCGGGCGTTGCGTCATCCGCGGAATCGGCCGGCGATCCGGCCGCGGGAGAACAAAAAGCGGCGGCTTGCGTCGGCTGTCACGGCAGTAAAGGCCAAAGCAACAACAGCCAATGGCCCAATCTAGCCGGCCAACAAGCCAATTATCTACTCAACCAGCTTGCCGCCTTCAAATCAGGCTCCCGCGGCAATCCGATGATGCAGGGCATGGCGGCTAATCTCAGCGACGCCGACATGGCCAATTTAGCCGCTTATTTTTCCAGCCTACCCCCCGTCAGTTCCGGAAGCGATGCCGCCTTGGCCAAAACCGGCAAGGAAAAAGCCGCGATGTGCTTGGGCTGCCATGGACAACAAGCGGAAGGACGCGGGCAAATTCCGAGGTTAGCCGGACAACAGCCCGAATACTTGAGCAAGCAATTGGCCGATTTCAAACAAGGGACCCGGAAAGGCGGCCCCATGCCCGCCATTGCCGGCGGCTTGTCCGAAAGCGACATGAGCGAATTGGCGGCTTATTTGGCTACGCTGAAATAATGCCTGATTGAAGAAAGGTAACAAGACGGACAAAGTTTGCTTGTCTAACATTTCTCACCCTCAAAACGCAGGACAATCCGGTCAAATCGCATTGCGCGCGCGGTTTGGCCGGATTACCAAAGAGTCCGGAAAACTATGACTAAACCTCGTTCGCGGGCATGATCACTTTCCGGAACGTCAAATTGATACGGCCTTCGGCCACGCCGGGATCGCTAGGCACACTATGCTGCCAGTCGCGCTGAAAACCCGGTTGCATCACCAGCAAGCTGCCGGTGGACAATAGTAGCTGGCCAAAATCCGGCGATTTCTTTTGCCGAAAAGCAAACAACCGTTCCGCGCCGAACGTCAATGAAGCAATAAACGGCTGCTCGCCCAATTCCGGCTCATTATCCGCGTGCCAACCGACATAATCCTCGCCATCTCGGTATAAATTAACCAGCACGGAATTGAAGGAATAAGCCAAGAACCCCTCGACCTTAGCCCTGATTTCGCTCAACAAAGGCGTCCAAGCTTGGGTCTGTAATAGATTATTGCTGTAACTGTAGCGAATGCCGGGATCGGCATGCCAGGTTTGTAATCTGGGCAGAACAAATTGCCGTCCAGCCACCACATAGCGGTTATCGGGCCACGGACCTTGCCTTAAACACCGATAGATACACTCGCTTTCATCGGCATCATAAAACGATTCAACCAGCTTAAGTTCGAGGCAAGCTTGCATTTAAAGCACTCAGCCGATTTTATGCTTGATATGCGCAGCCAGCGCGCTGTCCATGGTAACCACATGCAGCCGAAACCATTCCGGCAGACGTTCCTTGACAAACTGGCGACCGAAGACCAGCAAACCCTTATCAACCCGTGTCTTAAACTGCTTGAATTCGCCCAGCACCCGCTGATGCTCGGCCCTATGTTCTAATTCAGCCGGAAAACCGAACTGCTCCATCAAGCGATTTTCCCGCTCGAAATGCGCTTCGGTATGCTCATGCAAGCGCCGGAACAAGGCCGGAAAATCGGTGTTGCTAGCAGTGTCCAGGGTGTTGACCAGATCAATGAATTCATCATGATCGGTGTCGATAAGATCATAACCCACGGTAACAAACTCTGTTTTTGTCAACAATGCCATCTCTTTTAGTTCCTGTTGTTAATCGGCCTGCTTGCCTAGCAGCGCATAATAAAAACCGTCCATCCCTAAATCGCCGGTTAAAATTTGCCGTCCGAACGAGCGTGCCTGTCCCCAA
>Ga0172367_10003683_pt1 | contig 19576 bp, 17 predicted proteins | sample Lak10m_FD_114542 | JGI IMG/M metagenome (GOLD analysis project Ga0172367, IMG submission 114542) | Freshwater microbial communities from Kabuno Bay, South-Kivu, Congo - kab_022012_10m | ecosystem: Environmental > Aquatic > Freshwater > Lake | place: Democratic Republic of the Congo: South-Kivu...
TGGATTATGTTGTTGAATCTGATGATAAAAAGATAGTTGGTGGTGATGTTCAATGCGAATATAAACAAAATAAAGATAAATCAATCACACCAATAATCAATGCAAAAGCAATATCATTTCCAATATTGGTTCAAGAATTATATAGAGGTGTTATGGAAGTTTTATCCACCCACGGAATTCCAGAAAATAAATTAATTGCTGAATATGTTTTGAATAATGATGATTATGTTGAATGCCAACCTTGGTTCAATAAATTTGGTCCAAGAATATGGAAGAAGTTTTGTGGAAACATTAATTCAGAAGATTCAAACCTAAAATATGAGGTTTTTGCAAAAATTATTAAGGAAGAACCAAAGGATATGTTATCCTTAATGAAAGAAATTATTGCTGGAACAAAGAAAGCAAAACAAAGCATAAATGAAATTATATCAAATATAAAACAAGATAAGATTAATGATTCTTATTTTGAGAAGGATGAGCTGATATAAAGGTTTTTTAAGCTATTAACATATTTATATAATATATATTGTTTATGTTAACAGCGAGTGAAATATTTGAGGAATACGTTAAGTGTGTTGATAGTCCAGCATACGCAATAGAAACGTATCTCAAAACATTTGATAAAACGCAAGAAGGTTTTGTTCCATTTAAATTATTTGTAAGACAAAGACAAATAATAAAATCCTATGAAGCTAATAGGTTTAATTTAATTACCAAGCCGAGACAAGCTGGTATATCCACAGTTACTCAAGCTTATTTGGCTATTAAATTGGGTTTTGCTGACCCTAATAACCCTGAGACTATTATTGTTATTGCCAATAAATTAAACTTGGCTAAGAAGTTCTTAAAAGGTATTAAGGATTATGTTGCTCAAGTCCCTAAATGGGTTTGGGGTAATGAATATTATGGCACCAAAGAAAAGGAGCAAAAGGATATTTTTGTTAAGAACTCTCAAATTGAGATTGAATTGCCGAATGGGTCAAAAGTTATTGCTGTTGCAACTTCTGAAGATGCATTAAGGGGATATACCCCAACGTTTCTTATATTTGATGAGGCTGCGTTTATTGATAATGGAGCTAATTTATATGCGGCTGCCGTAACATCATTGGGTTGTTTAACCAAAGATAGTTTGATATTAACCGATAACGGATTGGTTGAATTGGATGAATTGGTTAAGGACAAAGATAAAATAGGGTTCACAGATTTAGATGAACCATATAAGATATGTGATAGATATGGTAACATTGTTGATGCTACACAAACATTCGTGTCTGAATACGGTGAAACATATAAGATAAAAACCAATTTAGGAATTGAATTGGAAGGGAGTTGGAAACATCCATTGTTGGTTAGAAGAAATAATCAAGATGAATGGGTTAGAATGAATCAATTAAATGTTGGCGATGAATTGGTTGTGCAATATAATCAAAATATATTTGGAAATAACGAATATGAGATTAATGAATTTGATTATTCATATCCTTCCAATGAATTATTAAAAGCAAATATTGATGTTGTATTACATTATATACAAGATTTATTTAGTGGAAACGATTATATTGAAAATGATAATCATGAGGGTTTAAAAAGAATTCAATCATTATTACTTAATGTTGGGATTGTTTCTGAAATCAAAGGAGATATATTAAAAGCATTAAAGGTTGATGAAGAATTGGATGGTTTTATAACAACAAAAATTGTTGAGATATCCAAATCAGAAAATCATACATATGACCTACATGTTCCATCAACAAATTCCTTTATATCAAATGGTATTGTAAGTCATAATACAGGGGGTAAATGTACGTTAATCTCATGTGTAACAAAAGAAACCTTTGTTTTTACCGATGAAGGTATTAAGCAGATGGATGAGTTTGTTGATAAAGATAAGACTGGTGGTTATAACGTACCTCATTATAATGTAATGGGATTAAATAAACACAGACAATCAAATATATTTGTTAATAACGGTACACATGACACAATTAAAATAAAATCATTATCGTCTGAATTGGAAGGAACACACACACATAAGTTATGGGCTTATTCTTTCAAACACAATAGATATGATTGGTTCACAATGTCAGAGCTTGAGATTGGTGATTATATTAATGTTCAATACGGATTTGAATTATGGGGAAATAATAAATTATTGAATTGTGATTACGAATTTAAAACAAGAGATAGAAGACCTCATATAAGATATAATGAAATTGATGAAGAATTAGCTTATTTAATAGGTTTACATATATCAGACAATAGTTTATTTCATAAGACCTTTTATAAGATGTCTCATGACTATTTTAATGCAATATTGGAATCATTGGGGTTTGATTTAAAGATAAAGAAAAAAGATAAATTTATTCCAAGCAGGTTAATGCAAATGCCAAGGGAGAATATGGTTGCAATGATGCAAGGAATGATGGATGGAAATGCTTTTGTTGATACAAAAACTGGAAAGATAAAATTCAGAACGCATTCAGAAAAATTGGCAAAGCAAGTTAGAGCATTATTGTTGAATTTTGGGATATTAACCGAATATAAAGCAAAAGATATCTATCAAGTAACAACAACGCATTCAAATACAAAAAAATATTATGATTTAATTGGATTCAGATTCGATTCAAAAAATAATAAAGAATTACCAGAGAAAAAATTAAATGAAACTCAAACATTAATCCCTGATGGAAAAAGAATTATTAGGGATATATTGAATGAGAATTCATTGATTAGAAAAATAAGATACAATGGTTTAAAAGCAAGTGATGTTAAAATTAATAAAATTAATAAAACAGATGACTTAAGCAGAACAAAATTCATTGATTTTATAGATTATTTCACAAATGTATTGAATCTAGACCTATCAAAATATAATATAGATAAAATATTATTTAATAATAGCAGATGGGAGAAAATTGATTCAATTCAATATTCAAAAAATGAAACATATGATTTCTCGTTACCAAATGATGAAAATGATTTTTGGTCACATTCAGTTATATATAATGGGATATTAGGGCATCAAACACCAAATGGATATGACCCACTATATTATAAGACATATGAACAAGCAATAAGAAAAGAAAATACATATAACATCATTGAGCTTAAATGGTATGAAGACCCAAGGTATAACAAAGATTTAAAATGGATTAAAAATGAGGAGGTGATTAAAGAATCTGAATTCACCTTAACATCATATAAGAAAATGATTTCTGATGGTTATAAACCAACATCAACTTGGTATGAGAACATGTGCAAAAACATGAACCAAGATAAAAAGAAAATTGCTCAAGAGTTGGATGTCTCATTCTTAGGTTCTGGGGGTAACGTTATTGATGATGAATTCATTGATATGCATGAAAAAACAAACGTTATGGAACCAAAGTTTGTGGATAAAACTTATTATGATGGAAATAGCGGATTAATATGGATATGGTCAGAACCACTACCTGAGCATGAATATTGCATAATAGGTGATGTTAGTAGAGGTGATGGAACGGATTATTCTGTATTCCAAATAATAGATTTTACCACAATGGAACAAGTGGCTGAGTATCAAGGAAAAATACCACCTGATATATTTGCACATATTTTAAATGATTACGGAAGGAAATACGATGCTTATATGGTTGTGGATAACATTGGTGTTGGACACACAACAATTAGCAAATTACAGGAGTTGAAATACCCTAATTTACATTACGAAGAAAAAACAAAAGGAAATAAAACAGCTGGATTCAATATCAACGGAGTTAGATTACAATTAATATCACATTTTGAAGAAATGGTTAGAACCAATTCAATAAAAATAAGGTCGATTAGAGTTATTCACGAAATGAAAACCTTTATTTTTAAAAATGGTAGACCTGACCACATGGAAGGATATAATGATGATTTGATAATGTCACTCGGAATGGGGTTATGGATATTGGAATCATCATTTAAAAGTTTAAAAAAGACAAATAATCAAACAAAGGCATTGTTATCAGCTTGGACAACGGGTTCAAATGACACATCAATGGCTTCAACAATCGAATTATTCGACCAAAATAAAAATAAAAAGGTAACCAAAATAAATCCAAGTCATTCAGCATATAAAAATGTGCAAGACCCTAACGGAGATTTTCTATGGTTATTTTCAGGATTAAAATAATTTAATTATGGCAGATAAATTTTTTAGAAAAACAACTAACAATAGAGTAGTTCAAGAAAAATACTCTTGGAAACCTGATGACTTCAATAAAAAAGCTCAAGGTGATATTGGTAACGCAAAAGTATTTGATACTGGAGAAGGTTGTTCAGTAAATGAAGACTATAAAGTAACATATGTTTATCAACCAGTTATAGTAAATAATTTTGAAAAAAGATTATCTTATGTTTATTGTGATTATGTTGAATAATCCTTTAAATTTCTCAATGTTTACATTATTTTAATAAAAACAAATTTTTTATGGCAGACAATAAAAAAACAATATTTCAAAAACTTAATTCAATATTTGATGCTAGTGGGGTTAACTTAACAAACGTTAATACACAAACACAATCATCAATTAACAAATATTCCATAGGCAATGATATTCTTTTAAAAACACAATCAAAAGAAGAATATGAATCAGCAAAACTTCAAGCACAACAATCAAAGTTCTTGGGTGGATTATGGAGAAAATCTGAAAATGAATTGTTGCAACATTCAATGCATTATGAGACAACTAGAATTGGTTCGTATGCTGATTTTGAATCAATGGAGTTTTATCCAGAGATTGCAGCTGCATTAGATATTATTTCTGAAGAATGTACAACAGTTAACTCAAAAGGAAAGGTATTAAATGTTTATTCTGAAAGCAAAAGAGTTCAGACAATTCTTGAAGATTTATTTTTTAATAGATTAGACATTCAAGCATCACTTCCAATGTGGACAAGAAATTTGGTTAAAAGTGGTGATAATTTTTTAATGTTGAATCTTGATGATAAAAAAGGAATCATAGGTGCTAGACAATTACCAAACTTTGAAATTGAAAGAAAAGAAGGTGATATTATTTATAATCAATATTCTGGTGAATATAAAATAAATAATGATAGTGAAAGTGCTAAAGTTAAATTCTTTTGGAGAGGAAAAGATTTTGAGTTTAATTCATGGCAAATTGCACACTTTAGATTACTTGGTGATGATAGAAGATTACCTTACGGAACAAGTTTTTTGGAGAAAGCTAGAAGTATTTGGAAACGTTTGCAATTGGCAGAGGATGCTATGTTAGTATATAGAATCACTAGAGCACCAGAAAGAAGAATATTTAAAATTTATGTGGGAAATATAGATGATGCAGATGTTCCAGCATACGTTGATGAAATTGCAAATAGGTTTAAAAGAAAACCAGTTATTGACCCACAGACAGGTCAGATTGATTTAAGATATAACCAATTAGCAAATGACCAAGATTATTTTATCCCAGTAAGAGATGAAAACGCTCCAACACCAATAGATACATTGCAAGGAGCTTCAAATTTATCAGAGATTAATGATATATTGTTTCTTCAAAGAAAATTATTCACAGCTTTAAGAGTACCAAAAACTTTTTTAGGATTTGAAGAAGCTACTGGTGATGGAAAAAATTTAGCATTACAAGATATTAGATTTTCAAGAACAATTAATAGAGTTCAACAAGCTGTAATATCTGAATTAAATAAAATTGCAATCATCCATTTATATATGTTAGGATTTGAGGATGAATTATCAAACTTTAACCTATCATTAAATAACCCTTCAACACAAGCTGAAATGCTTAAAATTGAACAATTGCAAGCTAAGATGTCTGTATATAAAGACGCTATCGCTGATGCTGGAAATGGATTTATGGGTATGTCTATGACAAGAGCAAAAAGAGAAATCTTGGGTTGGACGGATGAGGAAATCAGAAAAGACTTCTTGGAACAAAGACTTGAAAAAGCTGCGGCAGCTGAAATTGAACAAAGTTCTTCGGTTATTAAAAAAACTGGAATATTTGATGAGGTGGATGCATTATATGGTGATATGAGTGCTTCTGGACAACCTGCTGAAGGCGGTGAAGGTGGTGATGAATCATTCGGTGGTGGAGGAAGCTCTTTCGGAGGTGGTGGCTCATTTGGTGGTGGCTCAAGCCCACTTCCAGACCTTGAGGGTGAAGAAGCTCCAGAAGGTGAAGAAGCCGCTCCAGAAGAAGGTGGTGAAGAAATCCCAAATATTGGTGGAGCAGAAACTCCAGAGGCTGAAGGAGGTGAGCAAGAAACAGAAGCATTGGCAGAAAGAAGAAATAATAAAAAGAATTTGATTAAAGAAAACGTTATTAATAATAACAGAAAAAAATTCATTGAAAAACAATCTTATGTGAACAAATTATTGGATAATGTTAATCAAGAAGAAAAGGTTATTAAGGAAGGCGTTAAAATATACGATAAAAATTTAAAAATTAACGAACATATTAATTCAATTATCAATGATATTGATGATATGCTAAACAAATAAAAGGATATTTATTAATAAAAAAATTATATGGAAACAAACATAACAACAATTGCAAGCAATTTCGGAAAAATAAAAACATTATATAATAATATATTGGTTGAAAGCATCGTTAATAAAAATGATGAAAATAAAGGATTGTTCAAAACATATGTGAAAACATTAAATGAAAACAAAATATTGAAGGACCAATTCCTTATGTATAATCTTATTGAGAATAAGATTGAACCAAATGAAATGAAAGCAAAACTTTTTATAGAAGAATGCATCAATCATTTCTCAAAATATAATAAAAATGAAATATTAAATGAAAATTCAAAATTGGTTCTTGATTTATTATTTCAAAATGATATCACAGATTATGATAAAAAAGAACTTCATGAGAATATAACAAATTTAATATTCACAAACAAAACACCAGAAACAATTGAGTCAATCGTTGAGTCAACATCTTACCTTATTAATTATGTTATGAACAATAAGAAAAAGGAAATCAATGAAACATATGGTTATCCAAATAGCTTGTTGGCATCATTGGCAACCGATGAATTCAATGAAGAATATGCAAACGTGTCAGAAGATGAAAAAAATATCATCTCAAGAATAATGGAATCAAACTCTGATGAAACAAGAGAAACATTGCTTAAAGAATATAACGAGGAATGTGTCAAATTAATCGATGAGAGCTTATTAAATGAGGCTGATGATTCAATTAAGGATAAGTTGTCAAATGCAAAAGATAAGCTATTAAAACAAACTTATAACGCTGATACATTCACAACGGATATTAATAAATTGTTGAATCTTAAAGAATCATTGAAATTTTAATTAATTATAATTTGACTTTTTTTGTTTTTGAAGTAAATTAGCAAAAAAAGATATTATGATATTAAAAAAAGGAAAACAATTTAATCTTAATTTATTTAATGATTATAAAATAACGTTTGGAACGGTTGATAATAAAAACCCAAAAGCATTATACTTCACAATATCGTCTTGGGCGGAAACGTTAAATGTTAAAAACGATAACTTCCCAGAAATATTGAAAACATTAAATAAATCAATTAAGAAAAAAACTTATGATAATTTAAATAAAAACTTATTTAACCCATCAAGAACAATTGTTGATTTCGAAATAAAAGAATCTGGAATATCAAATAATAAAAGAAGCTTCATGAATTGCGAAATAACATTGTTCAAATTAAATGATTTCCAAATACAAGAAAAGGAAATTGAAGACTCAGTGAAAAACTTAATTAAGTTAATTATAGAGGATGTGTTCAATAACAACGAACATTTTAAATTCCATAAGAAAAAAATATAAAACTTTTATTATTAACACAAATTGAAGCCTCAATCAGAAACGATTGAGGTTTTTTCGTTATATAACATATTTATATTATATATAAATGTTAAGATGAGCGAAAACTATCCAATCAATAAAACAAATATCCAAAATAAAAAATTGCTTTTAATTGAGCAAGACGCTGGATATATTTCACCAAGCGATGAAAGAAATAAAACAATGCTTAATGAAATAAAAAGCTTAAACGAAAAGGATGTTAACATAACGGAGGACCAACCATTAATTGTTTATGTGGTGCTTCAGAAATGGGGAGTTAAAAATAAAAACGGAAGAATCTATCCAAAACATATATTGGAAAGAGAAAACAATAACTACCAAGAATTAATAAGAGAAAGAAGAGCAATAGGTGAATGCGTTCCAGAAGGTACTGAAATATTCACAAAAGACGGTTGGATAGATATCACTAAAGTTAACGTTGGTGATGAGGTATATACCTTAAACGTTGAAACAAATCAAATCGAATTGCAAAAGGTTTATGATACAATAAAAAAACGTTATAGCGATGATTTAATCCATATCCAAAATAACACAACGTTGGATATGAAATTAACAAAAAATCATAAAATGATTTTATGGGATGAAAATAATAATCCTTATGAAATAACCGCAATCAACTTCCATGAAAAATTAAAATATAAAGATTCAGTTTTATTAAAATCATATTTCAAAAGTTACGATGAATTAAATAATGAATTATTAACAATTCCAGTTAATAATGAAATAAAATCAAAAATGATTTATCATAACGATAATGTTTATTGTGTTTCAGTTCCAAATAAAACTTGGTTGATGAGATATAATAATAAAGTTGCTTGGACACATAATTGCGACCATCCTGAAAGTTCAATAATCGCGGTGGATAGAATATCTCATAATATCATTGAAACTTGGTGGGAAGGAAAAACATTGATGGGGAAAATGGAAATATTGATGAGCAAAGGATTTATCAAATATGGAATTGTTTCAACAAAAGGTGATGAGGTTGCAAACTTGTTGAGAAATAAAATTATGATTGGAGTTTCATCAAGAGGCGTGGGGTCGTTGAGAGAAGTTAATGGTGACCAAGTGGTTCAGGATGACTTTGAGATTATTTGTTGGGATATTGTGACATCACCCAGTACACCTGGCTCATGGATGTTTAACGATAAAGCAGAAGCAAAACCATTCACCGAATCAGTGCAAAAAAATAAAAATCTTTTAAACGATTCTTTGGATAATTTTTTAATAGATTAATTTTTTTTTAACCAAAAAAAGACTTTTTATAAAAAACAACATATTTATAAACAAATGGTAGTTTCCATTAATTAAAAACTTAGGTTATAATATAATAAAAAATCAAATAAAAAAGAAATGGCTGATAAAGAAAAATCAATTATTGAACGAGCTCTTATGGATGCAAAAAGAATCCAAGAGACGTTAAATGCCAACACAAAAGAAATACTTCGTAGCGTTGCTAAAGAAGAAATTGATGGTTTAGTGAAGGAATCTTTAACAGAGGAGAGTTACGTTGAGGAAGAAATCAATCCAACTTTAAACGAGGAAGAAAAAGAAGAAGAAATCGAAGACGTTGAATTGGAAGATGAAGAATCTGAAGACGAAGAGGAATCTGAAAAAGAGGATGAAGAAGAAATGGAATCTGATGAAGAGGAAATGGATTCTGAAGAAGAAAATGATAACGAAGAGTTACCATCTGACGAGCAAGAGCCAATGTTTGGCGATGAAGAAGAAATGGATTCCAATATGGATGATGAAACGGGTGAGGACTTTGAGGAAATCGATATGACTGATTCTTCTGATATTAATGATGTTATATCAATTTACAAAAAATTGACTGGTGATGACGAAATTGAAGTTGTCTTTGATAAAGAAGATGATGAAATGGAGGTTAAGGTTACGGAACCAGGTGAATTTATCGTAAAAAATGTTTCAAGCGCAAATAACGCAGAAGAAGAAGTTGAAGAAGAATTCAATGCTATGGAAGAATCTGATATCATGTATGAAATCGAAATGGATGAAGATTACATGAATGAAGAATCTGAAGAAATGCATGAGGAAGAAGAAACAATGGAAGAAGGTATTGTTAAAACTAAAGCTGAAAAATTCAGAAAAGAAGGTTTACATGCTAATATCGGACAACCAGAATTAAGTTCTTTGGAAGAATCTGCAACTAAAGAAGCATTGACTGAAGCTGAAAACAAATATAATACTTTGTTAACTGAAACAAAAGACCTTAAGAACAAAAACGAAGAATACAAACAAGCTCTTAAGAACTTTAGAACAATGTTAGCAGAAACGGTTGTATTTAACTCTAACTTAACTTATGTAACTAAGTTATTTATGGAGCATTCTACTACAAAAGAAGAAAAACAAAATATCTTGAAAAGATTTGATGACGAAGTAACTACTATCAAAGAATCAAAAAGACTTTATAAGACTATTGCTAACGAATTGGCTAGCAAAACTCCAATTAAAGAATCTGTTGAAAAAACTTTGGTTAAAGAAGCCGCTTCTAGCACATCAAAACAAATTCATGAATCTACTGCATACGTAGATAAAGAGACTCAAAGAATTATGGACTTAATGAAAAGAGTCGAAAATAGATAATAATAATATAACAATAAACAATAAATAATTATGTCACAATTATTAACTTCAGGATTAGTTGGAAATATCGGTCTTAACCATATGAAAGCTATCCGTCAACAAACTCAAGCTAAATGGGAATCTTTAGGATTCTTGGAAGGATTGAAAGGTCACGTGAAAGAAAACATCGCACAATTATTCGAAAACCAAGCTGGTTCTTTACTTACTGAGTCAACTACAACAGCTTCTTCTGGTTCTTTCGAAACTGTAGTTTTCCCAATCGTTAGACGTGTTTTCTCTAAATTATTAGCTAATGATATCGTTTCTGTACAAGCTATGAACATGCCAATTGGTAAATTGTTCTTCTTTGTACCACAAACTTCTAGCCGTGTGGATTCTGCTGGTAACGCTGGTGACCCATATGCTAACCCAATTTATTCTGCTCACACTGGTATGGCTGCTCAAGGTCTTCCTTCTTGTGTTGTAGGTGTTGGATGTGTTGTTACTCCATTCTTAGCTAAAAACCTTTATGATATCTATTATAATGATGGATTATTTGATAACTCTAAAGGTGAAATCACTATTAATGTTGGTACAGCTTATTTCACAACTTTAGGTACTAATGGTACTTATACTGATTTAGCTGCTGCTACTAAAATTTCTGCTTTAACTAGAGCAACTGATGGTTCTTTAAGAAATGCTATTGTTAAACTTTCTGGTTTCTCTTCTACAAACCCAGGTAAATTAACTGGTCCAGATGGAAACGAAATGGATACTGAAGCTTTCTTAGCTTCTTTGAAAGTTGTTAACGGTGGTACTGCTCTAATCGACCAAGATGCTGATACAGTAATCGCTGCTAACGCTGAAGTACCTTTCAGATTAGTAACTCAACGTTACGGAAGAGGTATCGTAGACAGAAATAGCGTATCTGATGCTAACGGTGTTATCTACTTAGAATTAGATTTGACTCACCCAATCAAACAAGGTGGTACTCAAACTTTTGATGGATACGTTGGTGTTAACGCTGCTGCTTCTACAATGTCTGCTTTAACTATTTCTAACTTCTCTGCTTCTTGGGCATCTTATGCTTCTTTAGAACTTGAAACTGAAATCGGTGAAGTATCTTTCAAATTAGACGAAGTTGTAGTTTCTGTTGAAGAAAGAAAATTACGTGCTACTTGGTCTCCAGAATTAGCTCAAGATGTTAGTGCATTCCACAATATCGATGCTGAAGCTGAATTAACTGCAATGTTGTCTGAACAAGTTGCCGCTGAAATTGACCGTGAAATCTTAAGAGATTTACGTAAAGGTGCTGCTTGGCAATTACGTTGGGATTATAGCGGATGGAGAAAAGCTACATCTGTTGCTGTACCTTATACACAAAAAGATTGGAATCAAACTTTGATTACTAAAGTTAACCAAATCTCTGCTCAAATCCACAAATCTACTTTAAGAGGTGGTGCTAACTTTATCGTTATTTCTTCTGAAATCTCTGCTGTATTTGATGATTTAGAATACTTCCACGTATCTGATGCAAATCCAGAGCAAGATGTTTATAACATGGGTATCGAAAGAGTTGGTTCTTTAAGTGGACGTTACCAAGTGTACCGTGACCCTTATGCACCTGCTTACTCTATGATTATTGGTCATAAAGGAAAATCATTGTTAGACACTGGTTACATCTACGCACCTTACGTGCCAATGCAATTAACGCCAACAATGTACAATCCTTTCAACTTCGCACCAGTAAAAGGGATTATGACACGTTTCGCGAAGAAATTGGTTTCTAACCGTTTCTACGGAGCAATCAGAGTTGATGGTTTACAGACGTTTAACATCGCTGAGTTAAGATAATACTTTAACTAAAATAATAAAGAAGGGCTGAAGAAATTTAGCCCTTTTTTTGTTTATTTATTGTTTTTATTAAAAAATGTTTGTATATTTGCTAAATAATTTTATATAGAAAAAATATGCGAGGAAAACAACTAAACGAAGAAGAAAAGTTAGATATTATAGACAAATATCAAAATAGTGATACTGGAATAGAAGCTTTAAGTAAAATATTTGGAGTTGGTAAATTAAAAATTAAAGATGTTTTAATTGAAGCAAATATTGAATTTAAGAAAAAAGGAAATCAAAGTAAAAATAATTATACTGAATTAACCGATAATTATAAGTTAATTACTTTTGAATCTGAAACTGGTGAATATATTGCAACATGTAAACAAACTGGTAAAGTTTTTAAGGATGCAAATAATTATTCTGGTGCATTAACAACTCATCTTAAATCTTTATACCCAGAAATAGAGATTCCAGCAAACACTTATCTCAATAAGAGATATGAGCTTGAGTATGGTAAAAAATGGTATGCAGATTATTTTGATATCCAAGAAGTTGATAAGAAAGAAATAGTTAAATGTTGTTTATGTGATTGGGAAACCTATGATTTAACAAATAAAACTGGTTCATTAACAAAACACCTTATTAATGACCATAATATTACAGTATTAGAATATACTGAACAGTTTCCTTCAGAAAAAAAATATTGGGGGAATAGTTTTTTATATGATGAAACTATAAATAGTCAAGATGATAGTATAGTTTGTTTGGAATGTGGTGAAAGATTTATTGGGTTAACAAATACACATTTGTTTAGTAAACATAATATGTCTTTTGATGAATACAAAATTAAACATGGTTATGATATTCAAGTTTTTTCAAATACCACATCTGAAATGATATCTGAACAAACTAAACAAATGAATGCTACTAGGGAAAATTGTTTTGTTTCAAAACCCCAATTAGAAATAAATGATTTTATAAAAGAGTTAGGTTTTGAAACAAAATTAAATAATAAATCTGAATTAAAGGGAGTTGAATTAGATATTTTAATTGTTGAAAAAAATATAGCAATTGAATTTAATGGGTTATATTACCATTCTGAATCAATGGGTAAAACAAAAAATTATCATTTAGATAAAACATTAATATCTGAAAAAAATAATATAAAACTAATACATATTTTTGAAGATGAATGGGTTTTTAAAAAAGATATAGTTAAAGACCGATTAAAAACATTATTAGGTGTTAATAATAATAATAAAATATATGCTAGAAAATGCATAATAAAAGAAATTAATACTGAAATAAAAAATAATTTTTTAAATGAAACTCACATACAAGGTTCGGATAATTCAAGTATTAGATTAGGGGCATATTATAACGATGAATTAGTTGGGGTTATGACTTTTTCAAAATTAAGAAAAGTATTAGGTTCAACTAATAAAAGTGACTCTGAATATGAATTATTAAGATTCTCAAGTAAATCTGTAGTTGGTTTGGTTAGTAAATTTTTAAAACATTTTATTAAAAATTATAATCCAACGAAAATAATAAGTTATGCTGATAGAAGATGGTCACCATTTTCAAATGATTGTGTTTATACTAAAGTCGGATTTAAATTTATCGGTGAAACAAAACCAAACTATTGGTATATGAGAAATTATAAAACAAGAGAATATCGATATAACTATAGAAAAGATATTTTAGTATCAAAAGGGTATGATGCAAATAAAACTGAATTTCAAATTATGGATGGTTTAGGTTTTCAAAGAATCTGGGATTGTGGTTCATTTAAATTTGAAATGATATTATAAACATGCAAACTGCTGAAAATTTAGAAGGTGATTCATTAAAAAGATACGATAAAATAATTGATTTATTAATTAATGATTTAGGATATATAAAAATCAATGATTACGATAAAAATGGAATTCATTATTGGGTATTCAACAAAAAAGAAAATAATGAAATAAATGAAATAGTACTTAATGAAGATACAATTTTAACTTACGAATTAATACCTATAGAAGATAAAATTAAACGAATAGAAGAATCACTTAATAAACATAATTTTCTAGAATCCTTAAGAAAATACCTTCAATAAACATATTTATTATTATGAAGGATTTAATTAAAAAGTTATTAAGGGAAGGTTTTAATATCACCAATAAAACAAAAGATATATTGGATGATATTACTGATGAGAAGATTGGTGAGGAACAATATCAAGAATGGAATTATACCGATGAGATTGGTGGTCGAGCTTTTGGTACCATGAAAATAAAGGATGGTAAAAAGATTGCATCAATAGTAAACATGAAATCACAACCAGATGATTATTTTGGTGATGAAAAATTCAAAAGAAGAGGGTTTTTAAGGACTTTAATTAAAACATTAAAGGATAATGGGGTTGATAGCATTTCAATTACGTTACAATCATCTGATAGTAGAAAAGCTTTAAATAGATTGGTTGATGATGGAACATTAAAAAATCCTAGATTATTTACAGGAATTTCCACTGATGAACATCCAACATTATTTGATATTTAAACATATTTATTATTATGAGAGATTTAATTAAAAAGTTATTAAGGGAAGGTTTGGTAAATGAGAACACTGAACTAATTAATTCAATATTGGATAAAATAAATGATTCTGGTTATAATTCATTAACCGATTATGAGAAATCTGTTTTGGATAAGGAATCCAAAGGTGGTTATGGTTTTGAGTCAATTGAACAGGATGTTAATTCATTTTTAAATGATAATCTAAAAGGTTTAACTTTGCAAGCTTACGAAAGAAAAAGTTTGGATGAAGGGAAAATGATTGGTTATTATTTCCTTGATGATAATAAGAATTTAAAAATGGATTTGCAAATTTTTCACATTCCAAGGAATTCAACAAAAGAAAATATAAGATATGTTTTATATATTGATGAAAGGTTGGATAACAAATTAAGTGAAGTTTATAATTTAAGTGATTCTGAACAGAATAAAATTGTTATTGATTGGTTTCAAGGAAGCGAATATATCGAAAAGATGAAGTATAATGAGGAATTGGAGCTTCCAGATAATTTTAGAATAAGAACGATTGAGATTGCTTGGTTTTAAAAAGGTGGCTTTTTTAACCACCTTAATCTTAATTAAATAAAGCTCTTAGTTTTCTACCAAGCTCCATATCATTTGGAGTTTCTTCGATAATTGCTTTAATTTGTTCAATAGTTAAATCTTCCATAATCATTAATTTTTAAGCAAATATAGTATAAAGTTTTAATATAAGCAAGAATTATTATCTTAAATCTGATTGGGATACAATTTCAAAGCTAATAACTTCTTTTGTTGTTGTGACTTCAAGGTTTGATGAAACTTTAACATCCAAGTAGTAGATATTAGGTAATAGACTTTCAGTATCCAATAGGAAATAGTTTGTATTATTAGTTATTTCCACTGGTTGATAATCAATTATTGTATATTCATTTTTACCTTCTTTAACGTAGATTCTATATTTAATATCATCCAGCATTTGTTTTTGTTCAATTGTATAAGGTATTCTTGCTGATACAATGACTTTTCTTATATCACCTCTTTTAATTTTTTCATCTCTTTTCAATCCAGATATTGTGATACCGAATTGTTTTGGCATTGCATCTGAATCGTTTATATTATAATATTTAAGACTATCTTTTAGTACAAAGTCAAGTTGTATATTTGGTCTTGCAATTCCGTTTATTGATATATTTTTCCAAGTATCATAGAATTGTAGGTCTTCAAATATATCGTTTGTTGTTGGAATATTAATACTTACTTCATATACACCTTTTGTAACGTGGTTAACTTGATTTTGAGTTAATGCTGTGTATAGTACATCTTCATCGTTATATATATCCACAGATGGTTTATTATCCAAATTGGTGGGTTGTCCGTTAACATTAACGTATAGGTATAGGTTATTTACCTTATCCAAGAAGAAGTCGTGTCTATCGTCTTTAATATGGTTTGAATACGTTGTTTCAATAAATGGTTCATAGAATGTATTTGTATGTCTTGTAAAGAATCCCACGTATTGATAAGCGGTTGTTGTTGTTTGTTCCAATGCTTGTGAGAATGCGATTCCTAAGCCATAGTTTGTTTCTCCAGTTATAATTGCATTGATATGGGGTGTTATATCCATTTCAATATTTTCGGAGCCTTCATCAAAGTGTTGTGTTGTTATTGTGATTGGTGAACCCGTGTATACACCATTTCCGTTATCCCATGATTCTCCAGTTCTTGGTCTAATCCAATTTGATGGGTTTGTGCTGAAGTTTGTATCACCGAATACAGTTACAGGTTGTTGGTAATCGTATCCAGTTCCTTCATCCCATGGTTGTGTTATTTTAAATAAGATTAAATCGAATGAAGATGTTCTATCTTTACTTCCTTGAGTTGTATTTAAAAGGTCTTTATCGAATGCTCCAGTGTTGGTCATTCTAAGGGTATGTTTAAGTTTTGTAAGGTCTGTGAAAGTACCGTTAGTGTATAACGATTTTAATCTAGTTTCATCGAATGAGAATATGAATCTTGTATATGCGTTGTTTGTTCCAAATCCACCATAATATAGTTCAGCAATTTCATTTTTACCAGTATTTGCGTTACTATTATATATTAGAGTATTGTTCTTATTGATGTAAGTTCTTATTACCATAAAGCCTTTATATATAAATATAAATTATATGATTTTGATATTTTGTGAGAGCATTTTTTTTCTTAATTTTTCTCTTTCTCTAACAAATGATTCTATGTTTGGGTTTTTCATTATTGGAGGGGTTAAACCAAAGTCGTTGTGATTATGGGTTAGGAACGCCAATTCAAGCAATGCTAGGTATTCCAATAGGACATCACCATATATTAATGGATGAGCTTGATTCAATATTTTATTTAATTCAACATCATCAATATAAGGGGTTGTGTTTGATTTTAAATCTCTTTTTGTGACGTTAATATCGTTATTCTCCAATTGTTTTAAACCATCGTAGGTGATAAGGTTTATTTTGCTTGCAACAACGTTATTAACACTTATTTCTTTATTATTGTAATTGAACCCATGTTTTATTTGAATATATGATGGATTTGTTTGATTAAATTCATCAGGTTTGCTTGGGACAAATTTACCACCTCTTATTAACACCTCAGCACTTTTAAATACGATATCAGCATTTTGGTTACCTTTAATTGCGTAATCATAATCTTTATCATATTCAACATAAACACCTTTTGCATTTGGTAGTTTTGCAATATCTTCTGGGATATCTATAAATGAAGTTTTTTGGGTTGCATTTGAACCTCCGAATAGCGTTGCATTTAAATCAAGTTCAGTTGCGGTGATTGGTCCTATGTAGTATCTATCAGCAAATTTACTATCATCGAAACCACTAAGAAACACCAATACTTGTTGACCTTTTTTTGGTATTCTGTTATTGTTTCTTGGTAATAAAGGAATGCTATTTGGTAATAGATAAGCTTTTGATATCATATCATCACTATCAACACCTCTAATAAAACATTTTATAATATGGGAATCCACATTAAATGTTTTGGTCATTTTTTCGATTGATGGTAGTTCATCTTTATCGAATTTATATGAATTTAATGAGATTGGTTTAACTTCAATAACTGTAGCAAGCATTATACCTCCTTTAGGTTTTTTAGGACTAGAGAAGTAGTTTTGTGAGCTTGAGTTATATGAAGGACTATTAAAATACATTATTTACTTTTTAATCTACTATTAATTATTAAATGAGCTTCTTTATAGTTTTGTTCAATTTCCACTAATTTATCCCAATCTGTAAGCATTTTTGATTTTAATGCTTCATATTCATGTTCCATTTGTTTTATATCAATCAAAATTTCATTTGATGATTTTTCATCCCAATTTGTTTTCATTATATAACATTTTATTTTAAATTTTTAAAGTATGGTTGCAAATGTTGCACCTACTGTTGTATTAGTACCTTGGACAGTTATTGGTCCACCTGCATTTCCACCAAGAGCCGTAATATTTAATGCTGCTGGTGCAATAGCTCCTTGTATACTTGCATTATCTTGAATATGTTCAACAAAAGTTTTTGACATAGCAACAAACGCATTAGCCACTGAATTTGATTCACCATAAGTAACATCATTACCCATAGGTATTCCTAATTCAGTTTCAAGCATAACCAAAGTATCGGCAGCTAAATCTCTTGGACTCATACCGCTTTTAAATTTTGCACCCAAAGCAATTATTTCTGGTGGTATTTGACTTGCAGCTGTTTTTCCTGCATTGAATAAATCAATGATTACATTAATAACTTCATTTATTTGAGTTAAATCCAGACCATCTAAGTTTATTGATTTGTTGTCAGTTCTACATTCTTTATTAACCATAACTTTAAATTTTAATTTTATTTATTATTAAGCTAGTTAAAATATTAGCTCCAGATAACAACTTTAATTGATTTATGTAACTTTTATTTTTTTCAATCTTATCATCAATAATTTTTTTAGCAATTTTATCACTTAATCTTTGTATCAATAAGTTTAATAAAAATTTTATATAAGTATTGAATATAGTTTTTGAAATAGATTTAAATGTGTTGCTATTCTTTTTAACAAAATCAATTATATCTTCATATGTACTACCCTTTCCGTATAATATTTGATGATTAAGGGCAAATAAAACCATTACTCTTGGGGATACCATAAAGTTAATAGTTGATAAGGGTAGATTTCTAATCAAATCTTTTATAAAATTAAATTGTATGTTTTTAATATCAATTGGGTCTATTACAGCAACAGTTGCATTTTCAGATATTTTATCTATAGCAGTTGTAACTGCTTTTACTTTTGCCGTATCTTTAGTGAATCCAACTGGTGGGTTGTTATAACTATCTTTGATGGATTTTTGAGCATCGATTAATACTTGAGAATCTACAGAAGTTGTATTTTGTTTACAACAATCGAATACTCTAATACCCTTCTTTTTCTTTTTGGCATCACTTTCCAATTTATATAATTCTTCATTTGAAAAGAAGAAGAAACTATCATCGATATCTTTTTCAGCATGACAGATACATTCCATAACGGAACTAAATTTCTCTTGTTGAACTATTTTAACTGTGGGAATTTGAATTTGTTTTTTAATAGAACCAAATAAATCATCCATTAATTTTGTTAATATTTTATCACTACCAATTTCACCAAATATTTTAATACTATTAACAAACATTTGATTTAGTGTCATGAGAGAAACGTTCTTCATGGAATCCA
>Ga0172367_10003684_pt1 | contig 19571 bp, 20 predicted proteins | sample Lak10m_FD_114542 | JGI IMG/M metagenome (GOLD analysis project Ga0172367, IMG submission 114542) | Freshwater microbial communities from Kabuno Bay, South-Kivu, Congo - kab_022012_10m | ecosystem: Environmental > Aquatic > Freshwater > Lake | place: Democratic Republic of the Congo: South-Kivu...
AAAACGGAAAATAAAGCACGTTAAGGCCGCAACCTACCTGTAGTCACTTGTGCGGCGGCTTCCCCAAACATTGCTGACATAGCCTTCTGCCGACCGCATCTGGCTCTTGCCGACCCAAAGCTGTAGTAGCGGCTTTCGGTCTCAACGTCGGCAGTGCAGCGGTAAGAGCCGTTGCCCGCCATGAATTGGCCAAGCTCTGAACGGCAGGTAACTGAGCCGAGCAGTCGTACCGTGAGATCACCCAAAGACAAGACCTTGATCATGAGAGTCGTGAGGTAACGCGAATCTAGACCCAGTGTGCAATCTAGATCCCATGACGTGCAGGGATAAACATCTGATCCATCTGGCCAGAGATCTGAGCGGCCATCGAATCGATAGCCTTATGATGCGCCATCGTTAACTCTCTTGCCAGATCAGCTTTGATTTTCCTGATGGAGTCCTGAATTTCCGCTTCCATCTCTGCGCGATGCAACGCCTCGTCAATTTTCAGCATCCCGCCATCGATTGCGAGCCATGACGTTACTGCGACTATTGCTACACATGCTGGGGCGAATGGTCCGGTAGCAGGGCAGGCCGCTGCCGGCCCCAAGGACAATAACCACTGGAAAGGCTTGGCAAGCCACCCCGGTATCTTGCCAAGCCATCTTGTTACACCGTTGCTCTTCAACTGACTAGCCTTGGAGTACGTCGGCTTGTTACCAAGGTGTGATGTCAGTTTTCCAGGCGCACTCCTTGAGATGCCTTGGATACTCGCCAGTCCAAACAGTGCGCCGCTTGCTGCGGACCACTTGGCAATGAAGACATCTCTTGTCAAATCCTTTACGGGTTCGATATTAACGTCGGAATGAATGCAGGGATTGGCAAGAAAGTTTTCCTGAGATAGCTTCCCAAGAGAGTCGGCATTGCCCGCCATTCGTTGCAAGGACGCATTTTGCAGTCCTTCAGCAGCGAGGCTTAATGCATTAAGTTTCCGGCCATCTTGTCCAAACAGTCGTTTATTCAAATCTTGGTTCATTAGATTGGATACAAACACTCGCTGATATTGCCCTGATAAAGAGTAGTACCAATCGAGGTAGTCATGAACTTGCTGATCGATGAACCTCTGAGGAAGTTCCATTTCAATCAGTTTCCCTATCTCCTCGCTCACCTGGAGTTTTGACTTTTGGGTTTCCTCCGTTAGCTCAGCTCTTACCTTGCTCGCCAGCATCTGGGAATCAGGTTTACAGGGATTAAGGGGACTGGCGCAGGTGATGATCTGTTGTTTTGCTCGACTCAAATCAATTGACTTTATTGTGAACAACAGCACTCCGAGCGCGATGGCAACTACTGATACAAAAACGAAATGCCGGCTTCTTTCGCCTGTTCCCTTGGCATCATTTCTGCTGAATTGCTCGTAAATATCAATTACGCCCAGAACAAAACGGGAGTATGTATAAGCTAGGATGCCGGCTTGTAGGAGAAGGAATACCCAAACCGCAACCTTGAGCCAGGATTGTGCAATATGCGGAACAAGAACCTGTCCTGCATGCCAGGACAGTTTGTCTGCCACCTCAAAAGCACCGACCGCAGCACTGATGAGTAGGCAATTTGTTTTCCCGGAGCCCTCCCGGTAGGCATGTTCTGCAACCTGGTTCCAGTTCAACATGCGGGTATCCGGTGTGCCTACATAGAAATCGACCAACATGAAGCCTATGGCCAGCAATGCGACATTCCCGATGAGCAGGATGCGCGCTACCCGACCGGCTTGTTCGATATGGATTTCACCCGCAAGCCGACATATCAGCCATGGGTACAAGAATGCGAGCAGCAAGGTATCCAACCCGATGACTAGCCAATCCCAGACTGACAGCAATGCAGCGAATGTCAGCAGTGCAATAGACATCACGAACGAAATAATCGTCTGTACCGTGATCAGAATGTTGCCTTGCCAGAGTAACTTGCGTAGCCGACTCTCGGGCTTGAACACCTTTTCGATCAGAGCACGCCATTTGAGCAGACCTGACTCGGTCTGATAGGCCCAGATAGGCCAGGCAATCATCGCAGCCACGCAAAGTGCAAGCCAACACGGACTTTTGAGATAGGCAAGACCGAGGCCGAAAAAAGTCACTGCGGATAACGTAGTGATCATAAAGATCGGTTTTATCGGCATCGGGTAGTCCACACTATTTACACATATCGCATTCTGTCACGACCAGATCTACAAGGGCAGAGCCATAATCCAGTCCTACCTACCACTGTTCCGATCTTCCATGGCGATCTTGATGATTGCTAATTGCGCGACTCAGTCTCGGCTCGAAGTTTGCGCAGAGTGGATTGCCATTCCTCGTCATCGCGTCGCTTTTGCTCATCAGCGTCATGTCGGCTTGCCAAACAGAAAACGTATCAAGTCCAAGCGGAGGCCAATCATATAGGTGCTTTCTTTTGTGACCGCCGTCGTAACGGCCTAGCCAACGTCATCCTGCCTCACGATAAGATAAACAGCATCCATATTGCAACCGGCAGCATCACTATCCATCCCCAAGAGTCCACATATTCAAAAGCAAGCATAAATACGCCGGCAAGCAGTGCGCCATTGGCAGCGATGATCAGCATGCTATCAAGCAATCTCGCCTTGAACAGACCGAAGTAAGACGGCAATCGCTCGACGCCATAGTCGTTGGATCGTTCGTACTTGCGTTTCCTTTGCCAATACAGGAGGAGCACCCCGATCAGCAGCGATATCAAGCCCGCAATCTGCATGAATGCTTAGCTTCGCTTTTCGCCGAAATCAAGCGGTTCCGATAGACTAGTTAGGAACATAGGGGTGCAGATTCATGTCTAGGTTGCCCTTATCTGGGTCATGTTGGCTCAGAGTTACGCGGGATCCTGACCAAGACTTCGAGGTTAACACTCAACCAACATTTGCTTTAGGGCATCTGTATCTTTCATATCCTTAAGTCTTTCCAACGCCCTTCGAGCCAATCTAATGGAGTCGATCGTGTAGCCAACCTCGGCCTTGCGCCATTTGCTATTGAACGGACCACTGTCGGGGTAAGGAAACTTCTTCAGAATAAATGTTTCAGCGCAGGAAATCTCATTCTCAGGTTGCAAGGTATAGAACTTTCGCGTAAAGAGATATTCGTCAAGTGCTGCAATGAGAACAAGCCGTAGATCAGCCATCTTCTTTGGCGGCTCGATATCTGATTCGACGTGCGCATAGGTTGGGAAATCTGAGTACATGACATCTCCGTAACATTAGAAGTGAAGCGACAGGGTCGCCACTGCGGTTCCGTGTTCGTAACAGCCGTGTCTAGTGGCTGAGATTTTCCAGTCGTTCCGTTGCTTCAGCATTACCTAGTACGCTGGCCTTCCTGTACCAGGACACGGCCTGCTTGATGTCTTTGGGAACCCCGAGTCCGCTCTCATACAGTTCGCCAATGTTGTTTGCACCCTCGGAATGACCCTGCTTGTAACCCTTCAGATTCCAAGCCATAGCACTTGCATAGTCGATGGCAAATCCGTGTGATCCCGTCATGTACCACCAACCGAGGGTAACTTGCGCATGAGGTATCCCTTTTTTCGCAGATGCTTTTATCAGTCTTACGATTTCAGGGGAGTTTTCAATCGTACCGTCGTCGAGCTTCATCGCAAGATTATTTTGCGCGATCGGGTGTCCGAGCCTGGCTGCTTCTCTAAGTAGTGCAATTTCATCAGATCCGGACTCGTGCAGGTAGGCACAAAAGACGCCGTCAGGATTTCCCCTTTTCGCCATTTCGCGACACAGCTCTTCCGGCACTCGCCTAAGATCACGGGTGTATATCTGCAACGACCCGATGTCAGTACCGTAATCGCCGATTCGTGGAAGTTTTCCATTAAACGGGCTTGCATTTTTGCGACTTACCTGTCCAACGTCGCCGCTGCCACTCTGTAGGTCGGCAAGTAACTCTGCAGCAGCCTTGCTCCCGTTTTTCGCTTCGCGCTTTAGATATTCATGAACTTTACGTCTGGGGTCCTTTGCACATTGGCCGAATATGGCTGCCTGGACATGGACGGCCCAATCACGTAACTCTTCACGCTTCAGTTCCTTGCCATCTTTGTAGTAGTCCGCCTTTGCCAATTGAATGCGCTGTATGGTTTCGCTTAGACTTTTCTGAGCCGGGTCACATTTGCCGTCTTTTATTGCTTCCGCTGCAAGCTGAAACCCCACGAGTATCGGAGCTAGTTCAGCAACAACGTCCGCGCTTCGGCGTCGTTCCTCATCCCGATCTCCGAGATCGCGGCGACCGCTTACGTCGTTCTGTTGCTTTCGATTCTGGTCAGACTCATCGAATCGCTTGCGATCCCGGTCGAATTGCTCTTGCTGCTTTCGTTCTTTTTCGAATCGTTCCTGCTGATTCAGCGAACCGCAGGCAAAGTATGCAGCGCTCTCTTTTGGAAGAGTCCAGCATAACTGTTCGGCTGAGGCATTCGCAACCAACAAGGGAACAAAAAGTAGCCCTGTAAAAACGTTCACAAATATGCTCCTAAAAGATATCTCAATACGGTGCATCAGGCTTTTACGACCAGTACTCGAGCGTTGGAGTCCTTTGCACGGTGGTTCAGCGATTGCGGCGCGATTGTCGGGTGCTGCAAATGACATTGCGCCGTCGTTTGTGGCAACTATCTCTGTGCCAGGGGACTCTTGGTTTCCATGGACTGCGCGAGGTCGATCAGGCGAACGAATTCGTGGCGATAGCCGAAGCGATCATTCTCAATATTCTCCTGAGCGAGGCGGCGGACCACTGGATAGTCCAGGCTGCCGGTGTATTTGCCACCGCGCAACAGCTGACCGAAACCGGCGACGGCAACGGCGAAGCGAAAGCTTGGCAGCACCTTGGCCATTGGCTGCACATCGTCCGTGCGTAACACCAGGTCCATGCGCTCGCTGGCATTGGCGCCAGGCTTCTTATAGCGTAGGCGCAAGCTTCCGAGTTCACCGGTATCCACCGTATCGCGACTCAGGGCCGAGCCATAACGCAGAGGCTCGATACTGCCCGGTTTTCCCGTCAGGGTCAGTTCATAGATGGCAGTAACCGTGTGCCCGGAACCAATATCACCTGCATCCACCTTGTCATTGGCAAAGTCCTCGCGCGCGAGCTGGCGGTTCTCGTAACCTATCTGACGGTACTCCCTGACGACGCTCGGGTTGAATTCGATTTGCACCTTCACGTCCCGCGCGATGGTCGCGAGTGTCGACGTCATTTCATTAACCAGGACCTTGTGTCCTTCCATCAGATTGTCGATATAGGAATACGCGCCGTCGCCGGCATCCGCCACCTGCTCCATCAGGGCGTCGTTGTAGTTGCCGCTACCGAAGCCTAGGGTGGACAGAGAGATACCACTCTTGCGGCGTTCCTCGACCAGGCTGACGAGCGCGCGCGTATCGCTGACGCCGACGTTGAAGTCGCCATCGGTGGCTAGCAGAATGCGGTTGATCCCGCCCTTGATGAAGCTCTTCAGCGCTACGCTGTAGGCCAGTGCAATGCCCGAAGCGCCGGCGGTTCCGCCGCCAGGGCTCAAGCCGTCGATCGCGGCAATGATTGTTGCCTTCTCCGATCCGGAGGTCGGTGGCAGCGCAATCTGGGTACCGGACGCGTAAGTCACTAAAGTGATGCGGTCCTGAGCGCGCATTTCTTTAACCAACAACTTGAGCGACGACTTGAGCAGCGGTAGCTTGTCGTCACTGTCCATTGATCCCGAAACATCGACAAGGAACACCAGATTGGCCGGCGGCAGCCGATCTTTGGCGGCGTCGATGCCTTTGATACCGATCATCAGCAACACCCGGTCGGCATTCCATGGTGCCGGGGCGAGGGCGGTATGGACAGCGAAGGGGCGGCCATCTTGAGGTTGCGCATACTGGTAGGGGAAGTAGTTGATGAGTTCTTCGACACGAACCGCATCCTTGGGCGGGAATTGACCATTTGCGAGCAGACGGCGGACGTTGCTGTAGCTCCCCGTATCGACGTCGATCGAGAAGGTCGAGACTGGCGCCTCGGCTGTCAGTCGAACCGGATTGTCGTGAATAGGCGCATAGCGGTCCCGGTTTTCTCCTGGGTCCGGTGAGACCATCGGGTAAGCTCCGGATGGAACGATGCCAGCATGCGATGGAGTGCGGATGACGTCGTATCGTGCGCGGCCACCTGCATCTCGTTCCATAAACCCCATTCTTACTCCCGGCGAAAGGAGTCGGTTGATTGTTCTTTTTGCATCTGCTATAGCACCGTCAGCTTCTGGCTGCACAGCCATCGTTGTCGTTCCGGGGCCGCTGGCGACGGATTGTGGCGGTGCGCCGGCAACCGTCGCTGGTGGGCTGGCCGCGGACTGAGGTGGGGTCTCATTGCTGACGGTATTGCATCCGGCCAATAGCGACGGGAAAGTGATGACACAGAGAACTGCGCTTATACGGATGTTCATGTCGTGGTTCCTTTATTCAGAGAGATACCCCATTGAAACGGGCGAGCGGTGAAGATCGGGTTAAATCCGCTTCGGGGTGAGTTGATCTGTTGATCCAGCGTCGCTTTCCTTGAAACAGCGACACCAAGGCGACCAGCGCCGAAATCCCTCCTGGGTCAAAATACTGCTCCATGACATCCTCCAATTCGAATGACGAGGACGCCAGTATTGGGCGGCGGGATGACAGGTGGTGTCGTTTAGCCGATGCCGAATGTCAGGGGATATGATTTGTGCCGAATGTTCGCGAATAGGTTGTTAGTCCATCGGACGAGGTCGGATTCGCTGCGACGCTATGCTCGGGCATCTCTATACTCGCAGCATGAACCCTAACCCGGCTGAAGCAAATCTACAGTCGGCTCCGGACGAGGATCTCATGCGTCTGGTCGCACGAGGCTTCATCGAGAAGCCGGCAACCGAACTCTTTCGGCGCCACAATCGCGCGCTCTATAACTTCCTCGCCTGGCAGTGTCAGGGCAATTTGTCTGAGGCAGAAGACCTCACGCAACGCACCTGGGAGCGCATCCTCACGCGCTGCGCTGACTATGAGCCGCGATCAGCGTTTCGTACCTTTCTTTTCCAGATCGGGCGCAATCTCTGGCTGGATGTGAAGCGATCAGCCGGCGAAACGTTGCGTGAGGAACTCGACGATAGTCACCATGAAGTCCCGGAGGACGACCTTGGTCCCGAGGCAGCGGTGACCCTGCGCCAGGATATCGACCGGGTGCGCACCGCCCTGTTCGCGCTCTCGGTCGGGCAGCGCGAGGTGGTCGTGCTGCGTTTTTTCAGCGATATGAGCGTCGAGGACATCGCGCAGCTGATCGGTGTCGGCTATGAGACGGTGAAGAGCCGACTACGCTACGCTTTCAGCCGATTGCGAAGGGAATTGGAGGTACAGCCATGAGCACGGCGTGCGACCGATTCATTGCCGGCGAGGGGGAGTTGGCCGCAGTGTTGCGTGCCATTCCGCCCTACGAACCCCCGGCACGACTGGAGGCCGCCGTTCTCGGCATGGCTCGTACCGAGCAAGCGCTTGTTGGTGCGGCCGCGATCGATTCGCCACTAAACTATGACCCACCAAACGCAATAGAAGCGGGCTTCCAGTCGCTGGCTGCACGGATCGATGCTGCACAGGCCGGGCGACGTGATGCTGTTCTCGTCCAGATTGTCGGTGGGGCATCGGTCAGCGCTGCTCTCGACTCAACGGTGACACCGAACACCGCAGCGTGGGTGGAACAGCAGGTGGTGGCGAGACCTGCACCGGAATACCGAGCTACGCCATCGAGACGATGGCGTCTTTGGCAGGGGCTGGGCCTTCTAGCAACCGTAGGTATGGCAGCGATGCTGGTTCCGCGGGTTTATATGGAGAGTCAGGGATCATTTAGAGAAGGCAGGGTGCGGTATGAAAGAAGTCCCACACCGCCCGCAGCGCCGCCTATTCCGCCGGTTCGTGATGAATTTTCGTCTCGAAGCGCTGGTGATGCCGCCCCCGTTGCGTCACAAGGGCGCTTATCGTCCTTAGAGGAGGATTTAGTGTCGCGAGAGCGAGCACTCCGAGAGGCAACGGTAGGGATTGTTCCTCGTGATAGAACGCTGCAGGATTTGCAGGTGTTTGCGCGGGAAAAAGAGCGTCTGGCTTCTGCGAACCAACGTGTGCAAACGAACTCCAGAGCCGAGGCTTTGCATGCCGCCCCAGAGGACTCCATGGTTATGCGTCAGTTGCCGTCGGCGCAGCGGCCCACATCCGTGGAGGCCGTGATTGACCAGAAGTCGCCACTTATCGATGCCACTCTGCAGCCGGCTGCTGCCGATCGACTCAGCATCCGCGTCTCGTTGGATGATGACCCAGAGAAAGTCGCTGAACGTCTCACCGCCGCAAGCGTGAAAGGAGGCTGGGTTGCCTATGCAAGGGGTGGTGATCTTTCGGCTGCCAGGGAATGGCTGAAACGCCTGGGTGATGCATCGCCCGAAACCCGATCCATTGATCTCCGCGAAAGGGCCGAACTACTGGCCGGTCAATTGGAGTTTCAACAGATCATGTCAGCGAAAGCCGGGTCGAAATAACACTCCCCGGAAGTCGACGGCAGGAGTGTCGTCTTAGGGTGCGCTTAGCTTGCCTTTAACAACAGGATCGGATTCTCGGCTTCGTCCTCCAGCCGCTTCAGGTACGCTCCCCCGTCGTATCGCTGGGTGCGCAGGTAATCGATCAGGTAGGGCTTCGTTGCCGCCGAGTCGGTAATGTCGCGCAGGGTCTGAATGATCCGCTCGGCCTCACCCTCATGAACCTGGAATGATGCGGGGGTCAATCTGTCAAACTGACGGCGGTAATCACTGGCGATGCTTTCGGAAATCTCCCGGGCATTTCGCAGCTCGCTAGTTCTAATCCGGCAATCGACCCGGATACTGTTGCAAAGCATCAGAACCTGCGTCAGCTGCCAGAACATTTCGACGTTGATCTTCTGCTTGCTCTTGATCAGACAATCCAGCTCGCCGTCGAAGTGCGCTGACTCGGACGACAGTGCTTCGGCGATTCTGCCGTACTCCTTATCGGGCCGGGATAGGGAAGCGGCATGCTTCGCGTCCTTGGTTAGCCCCCTGACCCGCGACATGTGGGCTCTCAGGGCATCTTCCCGCTGCCTGTCGAAGCCTGAAGTTACGGTGTCGATGAGCTGGTCCAGTTTTTGATCCAGGGCGTTGAAACGCGTGTGCATGTAATAGAAGCCGGCAACGCTGATGCCGACGCCCACCAGAGAGACCCCAAGGGTGGCGATCTGGAGAGATTGCATTGCCGCCACCATCGCCTTGATCTTTGTCACTTCAACGGCGGTATAAATACTCGCCCCCGTATCCAGGACGCTGGTGACCAGCGAAATCGGTGAGGTCGCGCTGCCCAATGCCTTCGAGATCAGGGCTTGCGCAAGGCCACTTTCCTGCAGGTGGGCAACGATCTTTCCGGTTGCCGAATCTTTCAGCAGGCCGCCTATCTGTACGACCACACCCGATCGAACTGCCGCTTCGAACGCGGCAGGAATCTCGAAAATTATTGTCGATATCATTCAGTCATCTCCCTGGTTCGTATGATGGTGGAACACGCCTCAACAAGCTGCCTCTGAAACGCGTCGACTAAACCCTGGTCACCATACATGAGGGTTGTGAGACGTTGCGTCAAATCGTCCTGATTGGTTGGCTTGAACTTGATCTCGTCAATCCATTGGGTCCCGATCTCCTCGCGAGATTCGGAAAACTGAACCCGGCGCCAGGAAATGGACGGCCAGGTCGCCAGCAGGTGAAAGATGTTCTCCTCCGCCTGCGCAACGACTGCGAGGAGCTTATCGCGCACCATGTGCCTGAATGTCGGCAGCAATACCTCGCCCGCCTCTTTTGCGAAAACCTGGCTGAACAGCGAGACGTCATTGATTTCGGTATCCATCCAGTCCGAGAAACGCCTGAAGGAGTCATCCGCAACACTCTTGATGCCGACAATGTATTTGTCTCGCCAGGCCAAAACAGCCCTCCGGAACTGGATCTCCTGAAGCTTCTGAAGATCCACTTCCGGTTGCAGCTCGGGAAGCTGCTCGTCAGCTTCAATCGGGGCAGGCAACAAGGGAGGCGACGATCCACGGAGGAATGAAACGAACCGATCCCACCATGATCGAAAAATGCCCATCAATTTCCTCCCGGAATGTCCTTAGAGATAGATGCATCCGAATAACCTACCCTTGATCGCCGAGTGGCAAACCGGCCTTCGGATGGATATGAGCACCAATTAAATCACATGGCGGAATTGCTCCGTGACTTCATAACATAGTTAAGCGCCATACTCATTTGCCGATTGGCCATTACAGCGATCCCCCTTTCCTTGACGAGAAGGGCCTACCAGTCAGAAGAGGCGGCTTACTCGGTCACCGCCGCCATTTTCGGGCTGCCATAGATCTGCCACATCAGTGCGAGGCAGAGCGCGGCAATCATCAGTAACGAGAGCTTCAGGCCCGCAATGACTATTGTGGTGGTGACCGAATAGGAACCTAGCTGAAAAATCATGTAGGCCAGTGTCAGGGCAGTGGTTGATATCCAGAACATCGCGATCTCCTTGTATTTGGTTGATGATGCGCCATGAATCATGCGGCACGCCAGCGACAGGTCATGTCGTTTTCTTCTGCGGCCCGGAATTTCACCGTCTTCTCTACAAAGACATATGCTGCGTGCGAACTCTCCACTAAACTGACCCAAGTATCTTGTCGTGCCTAACCATCCAATAATGCCGAGGTGACCGGCCGAGATTGGCGGCAACCGAGTGCGGCAGGTCCAGACAGAAGTAGTGGATCCGCGTCTTCACCCCGCCCAGGTAAATGTCGGCTTCACCGAAATCGACCTGCGCCCGACCGGGGGGATGTGCCAGGGGAACAAACACTTCCTTCTGACGCAGCCGTTCCTTGGCAACGAATTCCCGGACCACGGTGTAACCACCACCGTAGCCATGTTCATCCCGCAGACGCTCAAAGATTCGCGTCGCGGTATGTTGCTGCTTCTTCAGTATCTCCCGGTCGTCTTCCAGTATCTGCCGGATGATGCCGACGAACGGTCCCTGTTTCGGCGATACCGGCGGCTCCTTCCTCTGGTAGCCCGGCGGTACCGCATGGCTCATCATCTTGCTGACTGTCTTGCGGCTGATCCAAACCGCTTTGCTGCTCCGCGCTCGCTGAGGTTCTCCACCATCACCGCGCGTCTGACCTTGGCGTAGAGGTCCATTTCTCGGTACATCCTTTCTGCCTTTCTCCAATCCCGTCCAGGGTCGAAGATTAGGCTTCAGGACTGGCTACCTACTGCGCCGCCAAGTGGCTCCCTTTTGCTCCGCCATTCACAGTTTGGCGCTGGCCGCATGAACAACGTCCATCCCCTGTTGCCGCGCATGGTCGTGAATGGCGCGCTCATCCGTGAATTGCTTGCCGCGCCGGCGCCGTGTTTTTCGCTGGGACTGGTGGAGGAACGCAAGCAGCAAAGCGGGTTCCTGGCATTGCGGCTGGAGGCGCCGATTCCATACGCGATGGTGCAAGATGGCTTTCGCTTCGGCCATTCCCTGCTGGGCAATGCGACGATCGAGGTGGTGCATTTCGCCTTCGAGTTCTACGGTCATGCGCGCTACACCGTGCTGGTCAATCCCGGCAACCCGGTGGTGAAGACTGTTTTGAGCACCATGGTCGAGCGCGCAGACTACGGATTCCTGGTCATTGACGATAGCGGCAGCGCCAGCGTCTTTCGCTCGGAGCTCGGACAGGACAATCTGTGCGGGTTGAAGACCAATCTGCCGCGCATTCAGTATTCCACGACCACCGACATCCAGTACGAGAACGCGATTACCTTCTTCCAGAAGAATCCCGATCCGCCCGGGACCCTGCTGAACTGGGTGTGCCGGGACAGCCCGGCCTGTCTGGATCTGACCCAGGAGCGGCTGGAGTTGACTCCGGAGCCGACACGGTAACGGCTAAATGTCTCTTATTGCAGCTTCGCTCCCACTGGGCCTTGCTCGGAAGGGGAGTTCTTTCACATGCAGACTTCGAAAACCAACAGATGACTCTCTTAGAAAAACTTCGCGATGGGGTTAGCGGGATGTGAGGTGATGGTATGGTCCGGTTCAGATTCTGGTTACCTATCTTGATGGGAACCTGATCATTGGTGCAGGCAGGTTGCCGAATGCATTTCCATTATGTCGCTACGATTGGCAGTAAACTGTCACCATATCCAATCTGGATGCATAGAGCTTACAACTAGTTTAATCGCTTGTACGGACATAAGGGGTGAGAATGAAGTTCACGTCAGTGCTTTTGTTTTTAGGTCTGTCAAGTGGCCTTCTGACAGGGTGTCAAAGTCTGCCTGTTCAGGTTTCAACACCTGTCGGTGCGCCGACTGAGAACGAAACCACGGCTTCAACTATTTCACTGACGGACTTCAGGAAAGAGTTGGAAGTATTGCCGAAAGACGCCAAAGCGACTCATCTTGCCGATCAGTTAACACGATTTGATCAGGTTCGCATTGGCGAATCGCAGCGTACAGAAGCTACGCAAATGATCGACCAATTGGCCAAGCGCCTGCGGAGCGCTGTCCAGAGCGAAGTGAAGGCGCTGCATACTGAAGCTCTCAAGGCACCAAATTACGCAATTGGCAGCAAAAAGGCCCGCGAGGCCAGCGCCATCATCGCCTTGTTTCCCCTGAGCGAGGATCAGAAATCCATGGAAGAGGCGGAATTACTAGCGCAAGCACAAGGCGTCGTGATGACCCAGCTGAGAATCATTCAGCGGAAACGCTATAACCAATGGGCAATAACAGAGTTGCAGAAAGCACAACGTCAGATCGACAATTCTCCCTATCCAACCACCATGGACGTTCTTGATAGGAAAGAAGTGAAAGATCGATGGAAGGACGCCCAAAGCAAGGCAACTAGTATCGTCAAATTCATAGAGCCTTCGTTTCTCGAGCCCGCGGTTGCACCTTTCTACCAGGAGTTGCTCTCGCAACTTGGCAGAAAGGAAAAGGATTATCGGAACGATCTCCTTAAGCAGATTGTCGATCCCAGTGTGCGGCGCAAGATCCTGGACGATTACTAATGCGCCTGACAGTCGCATTGTTGGTTGGAATGTTCTGGGGCACGATGGCCTCGGCGCAGATCGCAGTACCAAGTTATCGCTTTTTGAATGGTGACCTGGAGACTCCCTTTCAGGCTTGGAACGAGGCGCGCAGTGCACTTCATAATGGTTCCAGCATCGAAACTCCAAGGCGTCCTGTATTGCCGGGAGTCCACGGGCGCAACCTTGAACTCCTGCAGGACTACTACGTTCGCTATTATCCTAAGGCGACACAGGGCGGTTTGCGTTCGGAAGCTACTCGACGTATTTCCAAGGCAAGCGACTTCCGAATAAGTGCACTCCGTGGGTTCATGGCGGAAGCCATCTATCTTGAGAAGCATCCGGAATGGAGGTACCCATCCAAACCAAACACCAGACAGGTTGATGTCTATCGGCCTCAGCCCGATGGGCGTCGGGGTATCCACGGCGCACAGATCAAGTTTCATATTGACGGTAATCCTGCCTTGTACGCGCGGGAGATGCTTAGTGATCACAAACCACAGCGCTTTGTTGTGCCTGACGATCATGTGGAGCCAATCAAGTCCTATCTTCGGTCGGTTGGTCGTGAAGATGAGATTCGGCGGGTGCATGGGATTGGCGAAAGCTCCAGAACGATTGATCAGCGAACACGACAGGCCCGTCGTGAAGCGATCACCGTAAGGTCGTCACCATATTTACTGCTTGGCGCAGCGACCGCACTTGAGCTTGGTCCGGTAGCGTATCAACTGCTTACAGGAGAGATGACCACGGATGAAGCGCAGAAGATGCTAGTTCGTAGCGCACCACCTATCGGCATGGCAATGGTCGCCGATCAGGCATTGAAACTACGTCTGCTTGGAAACGGCAATTTGCGTGGGGCGGCAAAGGGAAATGCCATCGTCGGATCCGTTTACTTCATAGTCGACACTGGACTGCTAATAAATGAATTCGGCGGCGTTTCTAACGCGCTGCATGACCCTAGATTCTGGATCGATCGTGGCACAGTTGTGATTGGGCTTACAGGAACCGTTCTTCTCTGCAGTAAGGTCGGAGCGGCAATCACTGGTGTATCTGGAGGATTTGGCGCCCCCATTGGAATGGGTAGTGCCCTAGCCTGTACATTCATAGTGGGATCGGCCGTTTCAGTTGCAGGAGATGAAATCTCTGAGGGGATGCTGGGCCCCGAGCGCCGGAAGCAAAGGATCAAGCGTTACGAAGATGCACAGAAAGAGATTTCCAAGGAGTTGGAGTGCTTGGGCTCGTTGCAAGAGCCAGTCCAGCCATCACGCTCATTGGACTGTAAGCCTGCCGGAGCAGCAGTCGGTACCGCTGTCGGCATATGAGAATCTGTCAGGTAAGGTGTGTCAAACATCGAGGATCATGCGCTGCCCCCGAGCTTGACTCTCGATTGCGATAGCCCGCTCACGCAATTCTTGAAGTTGAGAGCGAATACGTTCCTGAGTTCTTGCAGCCCTTGAATTGCTTTCATTGATTTCTCTGACCCGGGCGCTGCGAGAGGCCAGTACCCTCCACCAGGAAACTGTCAGTACTAATGCAAAGGCAACAAACCCCAGAATTAGCCCAAGCACTATGGCAATTGCGGCCCACTTGATGAGTGCAACCAGCTCATGGCGTGGTTCTGCAGACCAATCGCGTTCACCGGATATCTGTAATGGGTAACTCACATCAAAAACCTTCATCGGCATCAGCCCGTCATGGGCCTGTTGCAGATCAAATTCGGCAGACATAATGTCCACCGTGACACTTCCAAGTTCATGCTTCAATCGCTTCAATGCCAACTCCGCAGCAATACGCTCAGTACTGGTCTTGATTCCACCAATCGCTTGTTCAATCCGGACGAGCGAGACTGTTCCCCCGTGCCGGGTCACCTTGATCGTAGAGCCACAATAGGCACACGCAAAAGTTTCAAGATCCGATGCCACATCAAGATGGGCGCCGCAATTGGGGCAATTCATCGCAATGACCTTGAGCATTTCGGCTTTTCCTTCCATATTGCTGATCGGGCAATCGTCTTTCAATCCTGTTCTCGGAAATCAAAACTCCCCCGAATACAGCATCTCCCCGCGCCGGTTCTTCGCCCAGCAATCTTCCGATGAATCACTGCACGTCGGACGCTCTTCGCCCAGGCTGACAGCCTCCAGTTGATCCTCCTTGGCACCCAGCAGCAGCAGTGCCTTCTTGACCGCCTCGGCCCGTTTCTGTCCCAGGGCCAAGTTGCATTCCCGAGTGCCGCGCTCGTCGGTATTGCCCTGGATCAGCATCTTGTACTTGCCATTTCCGATCAGGAATCGAGAATGGTGATCGAGCAGCCCCTTGTGTTCGTCCTTAACGATGAAGCTGTCGAGGTCGAAGTAGATGGTTCGCTTCGACAAGGGATTGTTGGGATCCTTGAGGCGGGGATCGCCCTTCTCGTTACGCTCGGTGACGCTGATCGATTTGATCTCGGAAGTCGAGACGGTATCAGGATTGCGATCTTCAACGACTGCTGCTGACCGCTCGCTGAATGGCTGACTACTGCAACCGGCAAGGAACGAAATTGTGATCAGTGCAATGGCTGTGGTTTTCATGAGTATCTCCTTGTGACGTGAATGTGGTTTATGGATTGAAAGGGCCCCAGGCAGGCTCCCGCGCATCGGCGACCGCAACAGAAAGACGCTGCTTGACGGCACCATCCGTAGAAACTGCGGCCAGGACGCCCTTGCCATTGACTTCGGTGGCAAAGAGAAGCATCCGTCCGTTCGGGGCAAAGCTCGGCGATTCATCCTTGGCGGTATCAGTCAGGGGCATCACCTGCTCGGGGTTGGCCAAGTCCATGAGTGCCAGCTGGAAACGTCCGTTGTCTCGGGTGATGAAGGCTAGTTGACGGCCATCGGGGGAAACCCGTGGCGTAGCGTTGTAGCTGCCTTTGTGGGTGATGCGCTGGGCCGATCCTCCACTGACGGATTGCCGGTAGACCTGCGGGCTGCCACCCCTGTCTGAGGTGAAGTAGATGGATTCACCGTTGGGCGAGAGCTGCGGTTCCGTATCGATGCCGGATGAAGTGCCCAGCCGGTTGATCCCGCTGCCATCGGCATTGATGAGGTATAACTGCGAACCGCCAACCTTGGTCAGGACCACGGCCAGTTTCCGGCCATCGGGTGACCAGGCGGGGGCCGAGTTCGATCCCTTGAAGTTCGCCACAACATGACGTTTGCCGGATGGCAGGTCATGGACATAGATGACCGGCTTCTTGGCCTCGAAGGACACATAGGCCAGCTTGTTGCCATCCGGTGACCAGGCCGGGGAGATGATCGCCTCTCGGGATCGTAGTGCTGCTTGCGGGTTCATCCCGTCGTGATCGGCAACCTGTAGCTCATAGCTTTCATGGTTCTTGACCACGTAGGCAATCCGCGTCGAGAAATAGCCGCGCTGACCGGTGAGCTTCTCATAGATGGTATCGGCAATCCGGTGGGCGGTGGCACGCGACTGTCCAGCGCTGAAGCTCAGCACCTGACCGGCCATGAGGGTACGGTTTTGAAGATCATGCAACCGGTAGCGGGTCTCGTAGCGGCCATTTGACAGGGCCGTGGTACTGCCGGCCAGCAGCGCATGACCCTTGTCGCTCAAGCGGGCATAGTCCGGGGAGGTATTCTCGGTCATGGCCATGCCGGCGGTATCAACCAGTTCGAACAGACCGGATCGTTCCAGGTCGCTGCGGATCACGGCGGTGATTTCCGGGTTGCCGGCAAACTCGGCAATGACCACTGGAATTCGCTTCGCCCCATGGCCTCGAACCTCGATGGTTAGCTGGGCGAAGGCAGTCAGACTCCAGAAGCAGACTGACAGCAGCAGGAATTTCAGGGTGAATCCGATCCTCCCCGGTAGGGGATGCTTGTTTTGACGCATGGGGTCAACTCCTATTTAAGGGGATGGTTGAGGTATTCCGTCAATTCCTTCTCCATCTCCGCCTGCAAGCCTTCAGGGCTGATGATGCGGATGTGAGGAATCCAGTAACGGACAATCGGCACGACCTGGTTGGGGTGGCCTACCTTGGCAGAAATGATGAGACCGCCGTCTTCGAGCTCCTTCTCGATGACCTGGTTGGCGATCAGCTTGCGGCGCTTGAAATAGCCAGCCACTTCCTGGTCGATCTTGAGGACGATTTCCTTCTTGTCGTCATTGAGCCAGATGCCGTCCTCTTCGGCTAGCTTTCTGTCAATGTCTGAATCGGCAGGGAAGCGTGACTCCAGAACACGCAGATTCTCGATCTTGGCAAAGGAGAAAGCCTTCAGTTTCTCGCCATCGCGGGCAGCCAGGTACCAGATGCCCTTGTGGTTGATGAGCTTGAAGGGGGCAACACCCGAGTAGGACTTGAGGCCACTATCTTCTTGCGGTTTCTGGTATTCGAAGGCAATATGCTGACGCCCGACGATGGCCTGTTCCAGGCTGCGGAAGGCGGCTTCCTTGCCGGCCATGTTCTCGTAGTTGTGGCCCTTGACCATCACCGCGGCCTGGATACGGGCATCGAAGATGTCGCGCAGGAAGTCATCCGACAGGGAAGGGAACAACCCCCGGACACCGGCCAGGCCGGCAAAGCGATCGACGTCCTTGGTGCTCAGCTTGCCGAGGAAGGTCGAATCGAGGTGGTAGTACCCGTCGGTTTTCTGGAGCGGCAGGTAGGCGAAGCGGACATTGAGGTCGCGCTGGATGGTGCGCAGGTTGACCCCGAATTCGTCAGCAAGCGCCTGCGGATTCAGTTTCTCGCCCTGGTTTAGCTTCACCAGCAGCTGGGCAAGGCGATAGACCAGGGTGTCGTGGGATGAGTCGGTCATAAACGGGCACTCCTCGGTTTATAGCTGCCAGTATTGGCGGCCTGGGCATACATCTCGATGTACAGATCGTCGGACATTGATTTGCGAATGGCATCATTATCCTTCTTCCGCTCTTCCCCTTGGCGCAGGCCGGCGAAGAAGGCGGCAATGATCAGACCGAAGAAGATAATGTTCAGGGCAGTGTGTAAAGTTACCTCGCCATTGGTCTTGTCCAGTTCCTGCTCGATGGCCTGACGGGCTTTGATGGCTGATGCCTTGGCTTTCTCAGCTTCCTGGACCTTGCTGGCCAATTCCTTCATCTTGGCTTCGGCGGCGACGGCCCGCTGATCGGATTGCAGCACCTTGATCTCGGCATCCTTGAGCAGAGCCTGCTTGTCTGTCTCGGATTCGCAGGCACTGGTCATGCCCAGGACCAGGATGGTGAGGATTACTTGGAACAGCTTGCCGTGTGTCAGCTGGTGCAACATGTCTCGTCTCCATGGCTATTGAACTTGGTAGCCATTATTGGGAGGCGGGATGACAGGGTATGTCGTTTACGAATAGCTACGTATTTAAAGTACGACATGACCTGTCGTGTCAGGCTGCAATGATTCGAGATAATTTCGCGCAGTGTCCGTATGCTACGACGTTGTGCTCTCGTAACACTATCCTGTAGAGGAACGTATGAAACTTATGACCATGCTCGTCGCAGCCTTAACAACCGCAGCTACTTGCGCTCATTCGGAAGTCACCACCGAGGTGGTTTGCACGTATGCCCCAAGTCAGAACTCCACTGTTAGTCGTATCGGTGGTCTTGTTAGTGGTGCGGCAGCAGGAACCGAAGTCACCCTACTTACCAGCGGATTGACAGTCGTCGCCCATTCAAGTGGTGCGCCAATATTAACAGGGGCTGGTGGCTACATTGCCGGAACGATGGCAGGCGCACTAGTCGCAACCACGGTGGTTACCATCGGCGTTATAGCTGCAGGTACTGCCATCACAGTTGAGTTGGCGTGCGCGCCAAAAAATCATCCTGAGTTTGTCAAAAAGGCACTTGATGGTGCCAAGGAGTACCAGACTGTCAGTAAAGGCAAGCTAGAGGAACTTGTTGACGCAGTGAGAAAATATCAAACAGTCACCCAAGATAAGTTTTACGAGTTCATGGGCGAAACTTGGTATGAAAGGATGATCCGTAAGGCAAAAGCTGGCTTTGGAATTTCGTAAGCCATCGGCGACCAGGCTGGGGTGATGATCGCCTCACGGGAGCGCAGTGCCGCCACCATCCCTACACTGACCTATTAGCCTATCTGAAATTCTGTGTGAGGCATACATGATGCAAAGGGATATGTATGCCCAGCGGCCATTGACCTCCACCAGAGGGGGGGCGACAGGTACTTGGTGCATTGCCGCCCGACACCGACCGATCAGCCAACGGCCGTTCAGGCCGTGCACCGGGAATCGACTATCCGGCAGGTTTCGAAGTGGACCGGCCATCGGGTATGCCGTTGTCAGCAGGCAGCAGTCAGTCTGAAGCACTCATTCGGGTTTTGAGGGCCACCGTCTCTTGATGGCCGGCTGCCGCCCGACAATTTCGCAAAAATTAGCACGATGAATGACAGCTATCGTGCAGATTGCTGCCTACGGATGCGCAGACGACGCCGGGATCCACCGGTACAGCGTAGGTACCGAC
>Ga0172367_10003686_pt1 | contig 19567 bp, 21 predicted proteins | sample Lak10m_FD_114542 | JGI IMG/M metagenome (GOLD analysis project Ga0172367, IMG submission 114542) | Freshwater microbial communities from Kabuno Bay, South-Kivu, Congo - kab_022012_10m | ecosystem: Environmental > Aquatic > Freshwater > Lake | place: Democratic Republic of the Congo: South-Kivu...
CAATAGATTACATTACGAGAAAATGGAGTATGCTCATCCAAAATTGGGGAGAAGCTATGGCCCACTTTTTGATAAAATTTGAGGGTAGAATTTAAGTGCCTATTTTTGAATTTACACACTTAAAAATCCAGAGCCGCAATTTTACCTGCAGCATTCATTGTCACAGTTAAGCTAGTTTTTGGCTTTTACTTATTTATCCTTATATATTCGACTATTTCCTGTTCTGAGCTATTCATATAAAAATGCTTCATATATTTACCCTGTTTATCCATGAGATACACGAAAGATGAGTGGTCTATCATGTAATTATTGAGATTTTCAGAAGTTTGGGATCTAGTATAGAATACCTTATACAGGTCTGCTACATATTTCAAATCTGCAGCTGAGCCTGTAAGACCTATAAATTTTGGATGGAAATGGCTTAAATATTCTTTTAGTAATGCGGGAGTATCTCTATTAGGGTCAATTGTAATAAATATTGGTAAGATATCAATATTATACTTTTCTAAAGTAGTGATAACATTGGATAATTTATTTAATGTAGTAGGACAGATATCAGGGCAATATGTAAAGCCAAAATAAATTAGGCTCAAATGACCTTTTATTTGCTCGCTGCTAAATTTATTACCGTTCTGATCAGTTAGGACAAATTCGCCGCCAATCGGTACATCTTCAGGTATAGCTCCGCCATGACCTGATAATGGTTTACTGGGCAGTTCTACAAAAATCAAGATATATGAAGATACAAGAGCTATAATTATGCTAAGTAAAATGATAATTTTAGTGGTTAGTTTAATCTTTTTATTTTCTTCCATATAATATATACCCAATATATTTTATTTTAGCATATCGGCAACTTCTAAAGCTGCATAAGTAAAAATACCGGCGGCCCCTGCTCTCTTAAAACCTATTAATGATTCTACTATTGCTTTTTCCCACTGGAGGACTCCTGCTTCGGAAGCAATTTTTAGCATCGAATACTCGCCGCTGACCTGATAGGCAAAAATATGAACATCAAACCTTTCAGAAGCCTCACGTATTACATCTAAATATGGCATTCCTGGTTTTACCATAATCATATCAGCACCTTCTGAAATGTCCTGCTCAATCTCGCGCATGGCTTCCTTAATGTTACGAATATCCATTTGGTATGTGGCTTTACTTAGGTATTCTTTCTTATTACTCCTAACTGCTTGTCTAAAAGGCCCATAAAAACTCGAATCATATTTTGCTGCATAAGCAAGAATATTAACGTGAGTAAAATCATTAGAATCAAGTTCTTCTCTGATAGCCATTATCCTACCGTCCATCATGTCAGAAGGAGCAATAATATCAGCTCCTGCCTTTGCTAAGACCAAAGCTTGATTAGATAAAGCTTTGATAGTTTGATCATTGTCAACATCACCGTCAATTAGGATACCATCGTGGCCGTGGACAGTATAAGGATCAAGAGCTACATCACATGAAATTCCTATTTCAAGGCCTTTATTTTTAAGGGTTCTAATAGTGCGGCATACTAGATTATCAAGATTATATGCCTCGTCAGCATCCTCAGATTTTAACTTATCGTCAACTGAAGGAAATAAAGCAATTGCTTTTATGCCTCTTTCCTGCGCCTCTTTGGCTGTAATTACAACTTGATCTATTGATTGCCTATAAACTCCAGGCATCGTCTTAATCTCGTGGCGTTCATTCTCTCCTTCAACGACAAACATCGGCAGTATAAGATCTTCAGGGCGAAGTGTTGACTCTGCCATCAGGTCACGCAGCCAACTAGTTCTTCTATTTCTTCTTAATCTAACAATAGGAAACATAATTTTGCAAATAATTAATTGAAAATGGTAATAGCTTCCGCAACTTAAAAACTAGCAATAAATTTACTATATACAATCTATGAACTTGCTTCAATCAATCTTTTAAACAAGTTTTTATCTAACTCGGAATTTAAATATTCAGAGTGCCACTGAACTCCCACTAGAAACTTATAATCTTTTGACTCAACCGCTTCAATAATTCCGTCAGGGGCATACGCAGAAGCTACTAGGCCTTTTCCTAGATTTTCAATTGCCTGATGGTGAGTGGAGTTTACCATAACCATGGAGTTAGGGCTAAGAGATCTTAGAATTGTTCCTTCTTTGATGCTAATAGGGTGAGTTGGAATATTTTTAGGTGGAGGTTGTTCATGATTTAACTCGCTGCTAAAATGATCAGGAATATGTTGGATAAGAGTTCCTCCAAAAAGGATATTAATTAATTGTAAGCCATTGCAGATGCCAAATACAGGTATATTTTCACTAAGAGCTTTTTGAGTAATTTCTAATTCATATTCAGCCCTAACATCTTTGGTTTTAACTTTATCCGATAAAATTTCGCAACCATAAAACCTAGGATGGATATCTTCATCACACCCAGGTATAATCAACCCATCAATCAATGCTAGTGTTGCGTCAATATTCTGGTTATAAGGAAGCATAACTGGTATTCCTCCTGCTTTCTCAACATTTTGCGAATAACAAGCCCTAAGAGCATACCACGGGAATGACGCATAAGAATATTTACTAGAATCAGTGTTTAGATCAAGAATAATCCCTATTACTGCTTGCCTTAAATTATTCATTTACTCAACTAAACTTCGACTTCAGTAAATTCAATTTTATTTTCAGGGGTGACAGTGATTTTTTCTATTTTTAACTTTGCTTCTTTTAGCATTTTTTCACAATGATTTTTGAGGGCAACCCCTCTTTCAAAGCTAGAAACCGCATCAGCTAAACTTTCTTGACCGGTATCGATTTTATTTACTATCTCTTCAAGTCCAGCCAAAGCTTCTTCAAAACTCATTTTTTCGATAGATTTAGTCATAAATCTCAATTAATATTTATTTTGTGCTAATTAAACATTATTTATTTCTTATATGCAAGTTAGAATTTATGTCCCTGCTAAATCATCTACCCAATCTGGCCATGGCTCTGGAAATTGGTTGCTAGAATTTATAGAAAAACCTGGTAGTAAATTCAAGGAAACCCTAATGGGACGCACTTCTTCTAATGATATGTCTAATGAAGTTAAAATAAAATTTCCTACTTTGGAAAAAGCAATAGAATTTGCTAAAAAGAAGAATTACGATTTTGAAGTAATAGAACCGAAAAAACCAAAATTAATCAAGAAAACTTACGCTAGCAATTTTAGTTAATTTATTTGCCTGCACTTACGGAGAAATATTGCAATTTTATATTCCCGGAAGCTATCTTGAGTTTGCATAATAAATTATGCTTTAGCTGCGGTTTCTGATGTTGTTAAAAAATTTTTGCATTAGATTGACTGATTCCTCTTCAAGTATACCAGTATATATTTCTGGCCGATGGAAACAGGACGAGGAGTTAAAAAATCTCACGCCATTTTCTACTGCTCCTTGTTTTGTGTCAGCGGCAGCGTAATATATTCTTCTGAGTCTTGCGTTAGCAATGGCCGCAGCACACATAGTACATGGTTCTAAAGTAATGTATATATCGCATTCAGATAAATTCTTATTATCTAATTCTAAGCACGCACGGTTGATGGCTAAAATTTCAGCGTGAGAATTGGGGTTTTTAGTTTGTTGCATAAGATTTCTAGTACTGACAACAATACTATTGCCCATATTGTGTACTATAACACAGCCGACCGGTACTTCATCCTCCTCGAAAGCTTGTTGGGCTTCTTGCAATGCCAATTGCATAAACTTATTTTCGAAATTATATTTTTTCACGATAGTTTACGTCTTGTTCCAGTCCTGCTGGATCCTGATGTATAGTAATTTCTGCTTCCGGAAATTCCTGCAATAAATCTTTCATTAGTTTATCAGCCATTTCATGAGATCTATACAAAGTAATATTGCCGTCAAGTTCTAAATGAAATTGAATAAAAGGTTTACTTGCTGCATATCGTGTTTTCAATTCATGGATACCTTTTACCTGATTGTAATTAGAAACTATACTAAGAATTTTATCTTTTTCTTTTTGAGGAAATTCTTCATCCGCTAAGTTACGGATTGCTTCACGAAATAGTCTGTAGGACGCATACATGACGTATAAAGATATACCGATTCCTGCTAAAGCATCGATGTACCAAAAGCTTGCACTTAAATAAATAGAAATAATAACGGCAATATTAGTAATAAAATCCGAAAAATAATGGAGCTTATCAGCGCTTATAATTTTTGATTTTGTTTTACTGATAACATAAGATTGAAAACATACAAGGATAAATGTTAAAAACACGCAAAAATACATGACATTAGCCCCAAGTTCTAAATTTACAAGTTCAGAACCTGAAAATAACGATTTTGAAGAGGAAAAAAGAGTAAACAAGCATGAAGCAAAAAAAAACATTGATTGTGAAAAAATGGCTAGATCCTGAAACTTTTCATGGCCAAATCTATGGTTATCATCTGCTGGTAATAAAGAAACTCTAATAGCTATTAAATTTATTACTGAAGAAGATATATCAAGTAACGAATCTATAAGCGACGCTAAAATCGACTGCGATTCGGTAGCAAGCCACGCATAGCTTTTAGCCAGCATAATAATTACAGCTGTTGTTACTGATGCGTAAGATGCAATCTTAACTAGCCTATTATTCCTCTCTATAGCCATATCTATATTTTTTAATTGCAATAAAAATTAGTAGCATATATCATATTGGTTATCTGTAACTTATCTTAATACCTAATTATTTAAAGTCAAAATTAATCTTAAAACCAAAAAAGTGAGTTATTAATATATGAAAAGTTATGTGAAAATAATATCAAACGTTCTTATTCTTGTTACTTCCGTTTTTATGTTAAACGCTTGTAGCGGGCAGATGAATAAACAAAGTGGCGGCACATTAATAGGTGGTCTTGCCGGAGGGTTACTTGGTTCTCAATTTGGCGGAGGGGAGGGAAAACTGATTGCTACAGGAGTTGGCGCTTTAGCTGGTGCACTCATAGGCGGGCAGATTGGTAAATCCATGGACGAATACGATCGTGCATTACTTGAAAAAAGTTCACGTCAGGCTCTTGAATATTCTCCATCTGGTAGTAGCGTTGAATGGCGTAATCCTGATAGTGGAAATTATGGATATATTACTCCTACTAATACATTAAAGACAGAACAAGGTTACTGCCGTGAATATACCCAAGAAATAGTAATAGGCGGGGAAAGGAAGAAAGCTTATGGTAAGGCTTGTCGTAAACCGGACGGTAACTGGGAAATCGTTAAATAGCGATTTATTGGTTTTAAGAAAGTCAATAATATATCAGTTTAAACCCGAGTTTAACAAATAGACTTGGATTGAAATATAACATGTATCTGTCCAAGTCTTTTTACTTTGCTTTTTTAGCTATATTTATTTGTCGTACTAGTAAACTCACATCCTTGTATATCTTAATTTTAGGAAAATTATGTCTCCAGTTGTAGAGTTTTCTTCAGTTAGCAAATATTTTGACTCAAAACTTTTGGTAGATAATGTGAGTTTTAAACTACAACAAAGGGAAATAACCACATTAATTGGGCAAAACGGAGCAGGAAAGACTACTATAGCCAAGATGATATTAGCCCTTGAAAAGCCAACTCAGGGACAAATAAGGATAAAGGATAATTTAAAAATCGGTTATGCTCCCCAGAAGCTGGATTTTAACTTCAATATGCCTTTGAATGCCGAAGCTTTAATGAATATTCTAGTTCCAGGTGGAATTGATAAAGAAGTTTCTGAACTGATAAATTTTGCTGATTTCGATAATGTAAGGAAGATTGATATTTCTGAATTATCTGGTGGTCAATTACAAAAACTTGTACTTGCCGGAACGCTTATGGATAAACCAGATTTAGTTATTCTAGACGAACCCACCCAGTACCTTGACGTTACAAGTCAACAAGAATTCTACAAGCTGCTTAAGCAAATAAAAGAAACAACAGGTTTAACCGTTTTTTTGATCTCGCATGACTTGTTTACGGTTATGAAAAATTCTGATCAAGTAATTTGTATTAATGGTCACGTCTGTTGCATAGGTAAGCCAAATGATGCCGGCCAGAATTTAGACTTTAAAAATGCACTATCAGAAATAGGGTTCTATGTTCATTCACATGATCATAGGCACAATCATTAATGGAATACATATTTGGTTATCGATGTTTGTAATAATTACTGTTTCAGTTTTAATCGGTTTTATTTTTGCGCCTCTTGGCTGCCTTGTTTTATGGAAAAGATATGTATATTTTGGCGATGGTCTGGCTCATGCAAGTATGTTTGCAGGCATCGTAAGCGTAATGTCCGGTTTGCCTGTTTTCTATGCTGGGCTACTTAGCAGTGGCCTTTTTGCCTTTATCATTTTTAAATTGCGCAGTAATTCCGGCAATAGCGCAGCAATCGGTTTAACCACAAGCATAATGATATCCTTAAGCTTGGTGCTAGCTTATTCTTACCCTGGTCAGATTAATATTACTAAATATTTAGTAGGGGATATTATTTCAGCGAGTGCCCAAGATATCAAATTATTATTCTTTATTCTTATAGTAGTTTTGATATTTTTTCTCTCTTCGTATAAAGACCTTGTTTTGATGATTTTAAGTAAGGATATTGCGGAATCAAGGGGAGTAAAAGTTAAGTTCCTTGAACTAACTTTCCTAGCCATCCTCTCTTTTGCAGTGCTATCAACTATTAAGATTGTCGGGGCATTACTTGTTACCAGTATAATAGTAATTCCGGCAATGATAGCCCGAATAGTTGCAAAGTCACCGGTTTCAATGGTCTGCTTTGCTATCCTTTCTTCTTTAATGATGAATTTTATAGGAGGGATCTTGTCTTTCTATTTAGATATCCCTTTTGCTCCATCCATTATATTATCTGGAGGGTTTATATATTTTCTACTTTTACTTATCACGCACTTTAAAAATTTTTTATTTAAAACTAGTCACTAGATTCAGATAGAGAGGGACTAAATTTTTCTCCTAATATTTCTACTGGATTTTTTTCTAACTGTAAAAACGGAGAAAGTAATGAATCAGTTAAGGATTTAGCAAAAATATCCTCTGAAAATGGTTTGGAAGATATAAAACCTTTATCTTGTCCAAAACATAATTTCTTATGCAAAGAGCTGTTCTTTAATGGTTTTGTCTTAAAAGCAGGAAGTTCTGGTGTAGGAAAAAAGCTAAAACTATCAATTTCTTCTGTACCGGTATACACTTTAGTAACTTCAGAGCTCTTGGCTTCTTTATTAAATATCTTATCTCGGGTAAATTCATCGGTAGTTGATTTAATCGTAAGAAGATCATTGATTTTTGTTAAATATCCTTCTGAATCTGTGGCTTCCACTTTAATCGCACCATATCCGTTTTTTTTAGCAAGAGCACAATTTTCCCGATCATCATCAATTAAATATACTGATTGCTCTGTTGTTATTCCGAAATGCGCCATAGCCTTTTTAATATGCTTTAACTTACCAGGGAAATGAGTAGACGAAAGTCCTGCAATAATTTTAATTTCTCTGATTTCATCTTCCGTCAGGCCTAGTTTGTGTAGAGCCGGTCCTATTACCTCTGGATATTCTGATAAGGTGGTAATAGCTATTTTATGACCTTGTTTTAGCGTTGTGCGTATGGTAAATAACAGAGAAATAGGGTTTTTTACACCGGTAGCGGGAACTGCTAAAAACTTGTCTATTAATTCTTTAGGTACTGATCCCGTAATATTCAGGGTATCAAAAAAATCGTGGGAATTACCCTTTATTATAGTGTTATCAAAATCCCAGCAAAATAAGTACTCCTTTTTTAAGGGGTCTGGCTTTATATAGAAAGAATCGCTAACTTCTGCTTCTGGGTTTATTATATACTTCTTTTTGCTCATGCAACTTATAGTTAAATAATAGTTAACATAAAACATTGTTTGCTTTTTGTAAAAGGGATTTTTATGTATATATTATATAATTTAATACAAACTTAAAGTTGTATAATACTAATATAAAACTTTTCTGTTCTAATGATTATTTAGATAAAAACTCTCTTGAAATTCTAGAAAAATTAACCGATTATTTATATTTATACTTGAAAGAAATAGAAAAATATATATAGTCATCCCTTAACATTTTTATAACCAGCACCACACCTCATATGCTAATACTTTTTATAGCTTTATACATGGTCTTCTCAATTATAATCGGATTATATTCTAGTCTAGGAGTAAGAAATTCCACTGATTATATCTTAGCAGGTAGAGCAATACCACTCTATATGACGGTTGCAACGGTATTTGCTACGTGGTTTGGCTCAGAATCCGTTGTTGGAATTCCTCCTGTTTTTATTAATGACGGTTTAAGGGGAATAATAGCTGAACCTATCGGCACTGGTTTTTGCCTTATAATAGTTGGTGTTTTTTATGCTGCCAGACTTTATCGGATGAAACTTGTAACCATCGGTGATTTTTATAGGCAACGATTTGGACGAGTAGTAGAAATGCTAGTGTCTTTAACTATATGCGCCAGTTATCTTGGATGGATGTCAGCACAGATAGTAGCACTTGGTTTAGTAATAAAACTTATTTTTAACGATGCGATTTGCTTTGAGCTTGCAATGCTGATAGGACTAGCCATAATCATGCTCTATACTATAGTGGGTGGAATGAAATCGTTGGTAGTGATGGATTTTATCCAAATGATATTGATCATAGTGGGGTTACTTGCTGTGGCAGTGTTAGTTGCCGGTCGTTTTGACGGAGGGGCAACTGAAATTATTTCGCATGCTGCGACAAATAATAAATTTGATTTTTGGCCAGAAACAAATTTTCATGATACACTTGAATTTGTTGCAACTTTTTTGACTCTAGCTCTAGAGTCTGTTCCTCAGCAAGATGTTTTCCAGAGGGTAATGGCTTCTAAAGACGAACGTACAGCAGTTCTTGGTTCCACGATTGGTGGTGTCATATATATAATATTTTGTTTTGTGCCGATTTTTATTACATACGGTATTTCATTATTATCCCCAGGGATTTTTGAGCAGACGTTAGAAGCTGGAGGTGATCAGCAAAAGATTTTAGTAGACTATATATTTAAAGAAACTCCGGTGTTCTTACAAGTTCTGTTTTTTGGAGCTTTACTTTCGGCTATAATGTCAACTGCTTCCGGTACTCTGCTTGCTCCTTCAGCCTTGCTTGCGGAGAACATACTAAAAGATTCTCTGAAGCTTACGGATAGAGGGATCGTTTTAACATCAAGAATTGGAGTGTTTGTTTTTGGATTTTTAGTATATTTCTATTCCTACTTAAATGTAAGCGCAGGAGTTACCATATTAGAGATAATTAAAGGAGCATATCTTGTAACTTTATGTGGAGCATTTGTACCTTTAACATTTGGCGTTTACTGGAGTAAAGCAAATAACCACGGGGCAATATTATCTATTATTCTAGGTGTAGGTACGTGGGCAATACTGACTTTTCTTGAGGAAGATTATATACCGCCTCAATTAATTGGCCTTCTAATGGCTACGATTGGTATGATAGTAGGCAGCCTATCCTCAAAGTATTGGAAAAAACTAAAGACTAGCTCTGCATATTAATTGATTAAACCATAAAAAATAGTTGATTAATCGGCAAAATTAGTTCATATTGCTTTCCTAGGGGCGATTAGCTCAGTTGGTAGAGCATCTCGTTTACACCGAGACGGTCGGCAGTTCGAGTCTGTCATCGCCCACCAAATATTTTCCGTTTGCATTATGGGGATTCTTAATGGTAAAAACTAATGCACACAAATTTATTTTTGTTTTCTTAGGTTTAGCCATTACACTGGCTATTTTTTTGTTAGTTAAACCTTCTCCAGTATCCATAAAAAGCTTAGCAAGTTCCGTAGCTGAAATAAGCATGTTAAAATAAAACGTTAGGAAAAGCATTGAAAATAAGAGAAGTAATAGATAAAGATATCGCTGATTTATTACCATTACTCGATGACCTTGGATATCCTGTATCATTTGAAGATTTTAATATAAGACTTAAAAGGTTTTTGCAAAATCCAGGGTATGGAGTTGTGGTATGTGAAATGGGCAAACAGATTGTAGGATTAGTGGCTTGGTCCAAGAGTAGTCTTTTTGTTTCAGATAGCACTAGATTTCATATTGAGGGATTGGTAGTTGCTAGTCGCTATAGAGGACAAGGTATTGGAAAGATGCTTATGAAATTTGTCGAAGATATTGCAAAGGAAAGCAGCCCTGCTATTATTGATCTAACGTCGGGATTAAGACGTGCAAAAGCTGGTAGCCACGAATTTTATAAGAACCTTGGCTATAAAAACGAAGGATATATGGCCAAGCTATACTTGAGGAAGGAGTTATGATGGGATTTATCAAAATCTTCTAAAAATACGACAAATCATCTATTTCTAGCGACCATTTCTATAAAAATAGCTGTAACCTTGGCGAGTAAACAGGGTTATTTTGCTATTAAAGCCAATCACGCTTTTTCTAGTGTTTATGTGAGTTAATTTAAACGGTGTAGACCGGTGAAAGAGAAAACTGCTATAAATATTACTCAGGAATACCAACATCCTGGGCTTTACGATTGTGAGTATGGGAATTTTACTCAGGATTTTGATATTTTTAGTAGCTATATTAATTCTGGAGGAGTATTAGATTTAGCTTGTGGTACTGGAAGACTTACTATTGAGCTTGCCAAAAAAGGATTAGAATGTGTAGGAATAGATAAAAGTGCATCCATGTTATCTATGGCGCAGGCAAAATCTAAAGCCTTAGGATTTGATATTTTCTACTTGCAAGAAGATATAAGAAAGTTTCAGCTAGAGCAAAAATTCGACCTTATAACCATGGCAGGTAATAGTTTTCAGGCGTTATTGAACGAATCCGACCAAAGGAGTTGTTTGGCTTGTGTAAGCTGGCATCTGAAAAGATGCGGATTTTTTATTTTTAATACGCGTAATACTGTGGCTGATGAAATGAAAACTTCAAGGGAATTTGAATACTGGCATGATTTTCTAGATGCTAATGGTAATAGGGTAAATGTTTATGGAACGCAACGTTATGATTCTTTAAATAATACTGTCTTATATACCACCAAAAGAGTATGGCAAACTCATCATACTCTAAGTAAAATTACTCTTAAATTTACAAATTTTCCCACCTTATTACATCTTTTAAATCAGGCAGGGTTTGAAATATTAGAGGTATACGGAAGTTTTTCTAGAGAACCATTTGATTCCAATAATTCCAAAGACATAATTATTGTTTCTAGGAAGAAATTGTGGCCTTAATAGTATTGTAAATTTTTCTTTGCAACACCAATCTTAATAATTACTAACATAAACATATTTTCTTGTATTGCAGGATAAGTTTTTTGTTACACTAATTTTAAGTGTACAATTAATAAATCATAAATTCATGGCTAAGACGGGGAATTCTGAAAAAACTACTGTTCCTACAAAGCAAAGAACAGCTAAAGATCATGCTAAAGCTGTAGGTAATGGCCTATTAGGTGTGGGGGAGGCGCTATTGGGGGTAGGGATAATGGTTGGTACTGTAGCAATTATCGGAGTTAGTGGTGGTACAGCTTTACTTTATGGGGTTGGTGATCTTTTTGGGGCTGGATTTTCTCTTACAGCCGACGGTGCTAGTAGAGCCAGCTCTCCTTATGGTGGCAAACCAAAACAAGCACAACCTGTTTCCCAAATGGATGAAGAAGAGAGAAGGAAATTAGAGCAGGCCAAAGCGTTATCCAGATCACAAACTCGTGAACAAACAACTGCTATAGAACAAGGGCAATACGCCGGTAAATCAAATCCTGCTGGCGCTAAACAGACCCAAATGTCCGTACCAATAGCTGTAAAAGGAAGCCAAGTTGTTCAGTCACCGCGGCCTAAAGAATTTGAAGAAATGCCTCCTCCAAGGGGTATGGGAGCTGAATTGTTGCACAAAATTAAAAAGAATCCATGGAAAACTTTGGGAACAGCGTTGCTTGCTACGGCATTTCCAGCAGGTACTGTCATTGCTGGGGCTATTGCTGTTGGAGTGGTAGCAAAAAGCGGTTACGATTCCTATTCTAATAAGAAGGCAAGCCAAGGGAAAGCTGATTCACCTACCCCAAGAGGGATGGGTGCTGAACTGTTACATAAAATTAAAAAGAATCCATGGAAAACTTTGGGGACAGCGTTGCTTGCTACGGCATTTCCGGTAGGTACGGCTATCGCCGGTGCTGTTGCTGTGGGGGTGGTAGCAAAAAGCGGTTATGATGCTCATGTTAACAAGAAGGCAAGCCAAGGGAAAGCTGATTCACCTACCCCAAGAGGGATGGGTGCTGAATTGCTGCACAAAATTAAAAAGAATCCATGGAAAACGGTAGGAACAGCACTGCTTGCTACGGCGTTTCCAGTAGGTACGGCTATTGCTGGAGCTGTTGGGGTGGTAGCAAAAAGCGGTTATGATGCTTATGTTAATAAAAAAGCTGCGGCCACTATTAACCCTTCTGGTTATTCCAGCAACCCGTCTCAACCGGTTACCCATAAAAAATTATATGAACCAAAAATATCACCGCCTTCTACCCCTACTAGAAATCAAACTCATAACAAAAGTAGAAGCGGTATTCAATGACACCTTCCTAGTAATTCGCCTCTATTTACTTATCTAAAGTATTCCCAGACGTTTTTTTACTTTCGTTATTGATTGCATCCAAACGTGTAATTTCAACTACTTTATCAAGATCTGTCTGGCTGCATATTCCAAGAAATACAGGATCACGCTGACGTATATTAGCCATATTCCAATGAGTGCGATTACGTACCGCATCTACTGTAGATTTTGTTGTACCGATTAGTTTTATTATGGTAGAATCTCTAATTTCAGGAAAGTTTTTTATTATCCAATAGATAGCATCAGGTTTATCCTGGCGTCTTGCGATAGGGGTATATTTAGCGCCTTTCTTCTTCGCCCTGGAAACTGTTTCGTAAGCATTACTCAGTTTTAACTGAAGTTTTGCATTGGAATCTTTACAACACCTTTCTATCTCTTCTTTATTCAATTGACCAGAAGTTATTGGATTATCCGCTATGACTCCCACTGCAACTTCTCCATCAGCAATGCCTTTGACTTCAAGTTCGTGCATACCGCAAAAATCAGCTATTTGTTTAAAAGTTAAAGTAGTATTATCAATAAGCCATATGGCAGTAGCTTTAGGCATCAAGGGAAGCTTTTTATTTTGTGTCATAGGTTCATTCCGTGCTTTTCCGGTTAAATATTGCTGCTGATTTGATTTAAGAAAATACTCTTTTTATGGAATAAAGTCAATTGCTCATCTCTAACCGGTATTGATCTATAAATATCCTATTTAAAAAACTATAATTTTTTTAAAAATTTGCTACAATAACGGCTCACAGCGGGTTATTAAATTGTTACTTAAAATAATTATGAAAACAATATTTTTTATTAAAATGCACGGCCTGGGTAATGATTTTGTCATTATTGAGGATTCCTTATTAGCTGATATTAAAGATATAAAAAGTTTTGTAATTAAAATTGCATGCAGGCATATTGGTATTGGCTGTGATCAATTTATAACTTATAAAAAAGATAATGATTCTATTTTTATGAATATCTTTAACCAGGATGGTTCAAAAGCTAAAGCTTGCGGTAATGCTTCGAGGTGCTTATCTCGTCTAATGTTTGACCGGTATGGTATTAAAAATACAACCATAAAAGTAGAGGGTAAAGAGATTACAGCTGAGTATTCCGATCCAGATAACATAACTGTCAATATGGGGACGGCAAATTTTGCTACAGATTGGATGCCCTCGCAGGAAAAATTATGGGAATTAGCTGAAAAATACAGAATAGAGCCAAAGGAAATGGTGTGCGTTGATATAGGAAATCCCCATCTTGTTATTTTTAGCAAGTTAGGTGATAAAGATAAAAAAATCTTTGGTAAAAATTTGCAGAAAAATGAATTATTTATTAATGGAGTAAATGTAAATTTTGCTCAAATCGACGATGATACTATAATTTTAAAAGTCTGGGAAAGAGGCACTGGTTTTACTATGGCTTGCGGAAGTGGTGCGTCTGCTAGTTTTGCAGCGGCTAATAAATTGGGGTTTGTGGATGACGAAGCAAAAGTCGCTTTTGAGCTTGGTACTTTAAAAATGAATAAAAAGAATAATCAGGTTTTGATGACTGGTTCTGCCTCATACGTTTTTGCAGGGGAGTATTATTATGAGTAAAACCCACGAAGTAATAACTTTCGGTTGTAGATTAAACAGTTATGAAAGTGAGATTATTAGGAATAATTTGGCAAAATCGCACCTTACAAATGCTGTAGTTATTAATACTTGTGCGGTAACGAAAGAAGCTGAAAAACAAGCAAGACAGGCTATTCGAAAAATTAAAAGACAAGATCCTTCCAAAACTATTATAGTTACTGGGTGCGCCGCCCAGAACAATCCGGAAATGTTTGCATCAATGAGTGAAGTAAGTAAAGTACTTGGTAACGAAGAGAAGCTTTCTAGCAGTAATTACTTTATTGATGAAAAGCGTATTGCTGTTAATGACATTATGTCAGTCAAAGAAACAGCCAATCATTTGGTAACAAGTTTTGAAGGAAAGGCAAGGGCCTTTATCCAGGTGCAAAACGGGTGTGATCACAGATGTACTTTTTGCATGATACCGTATGGTCGAGGGAACAGTAGATCTGTACCAATAGGAGTAATTGCTCAGCAGATACGGTTGCTCCTTGCTGAAAATTATCAGGAAATAGTTTTTACAGGAGTAGATGTTACAGCTTATGGCGCTGATTTACCTGGGAAACCTAGTTTTGCTCAAATGATAAGAAGGATATTTTCTCTAATACCTAATTTACAAAGGCTTCGCCTGTCGTCAATTGATGTTGCAGAAATTGATGACGAGCTTTTTAGCCTTTTTGCTCATAATCCGAAGATAATGCCTCATTTTCATATCAGCCTTCAAGCTGGAGATAATATGATTTTAAAAAGAATGAAACGTCGTCATAATAGAGAACAAATTATAGAATTTTGTAATAAGCTTAGAGCACTTAGGCCAGAAGTATCTTTCGGAGCTGATATTATCGCTGGATTTCCAACGGAAACTGACGAAATGTTTGAAAATACAAGAAGACTCATCTCGGAAGCAGGGCTTCAATATTTGCATGTCTTTCCTTACTCCGAGAGGGAAGGAACTCCGGCTGCTAGGATGCCTCAAGTACCTAAACAAATCAGGAAAGAAAGAGCTGCGATTCTGCGAGCTGAGGGCATTCAAGAATTACATAAATTTTTTGCTCAAAATGTTGGTAAAGACGTAAACGTGTTAGTTGAAAAGAATAACATGGCTCATACTGAGAATTTTATCCCGGTAAAGCTTGAGGGTGAGTATGATATGGGGCAAATAATAAAAGCCAAATTATACTCTTTTGAAGCAGAATATATGATAGCAAAGGTAGCATAATGTACAATTTTAAGAAATTTGCCGTTGTAGGTAGTGGTAGTTGGGGTAGTGCAATTGCTGCCCATTTAGCAAGAATACATGAGTCAGTCGTTATATATTCAGATTCAAAAGAAATAGCAGATGAGATAAATAACAAAAAAACTAATACCAGATATCTTGAATCTGTTACTTTACCAGCTAATTTAGTAGCAACGGATAAAATAGCAGAAATTACGAATTCTGAGGTAATATTTATTGTAGTGCCATCGCACGCATTCGGAAATGTGTTAGAAGAAATGAAAAAGCATTATGTTCCATTAACTACTGTTTTTGTGATAGCAACCAAGGGGGTTTCTTCAAATCCGCTAGAATTGCTTTCCGACCGGTTTAAAGGACATTTTGATAATTCTTTTGCTTTTTTTTCCGGTCCTAACTTTGCTAAAGAAGTAGCATTGGGAAAATTTAGCAGTGCGACAGTTTCTTCTCCTGATCTAGGCCTTGCAAATAACTTAGCTCAAAAATTATCTACCCCGAGTTTTGAAATTTCTACTACAGAAGATATTATAACTGTCCAGATATCTTCCCTAGTTAAAAATATGGTAGCAATAAAAAGCGGCATTCTGGAAGCAAGTGGAGGTGGAGAAAATGCTAGGGCTTGGCTTATTACCAGAGCTTTACAGGAGGTATTGCATATTTCTTCTATAATTGGGGGAAAACAGGAAACTCTCCTCGAGCCAGCGGTAGTAGGTGATTTGATTTTAACAAGTTATTCTAAGACTTCTCGAAATACGAAATTTGGATTTGAACTTCATCAAAATAATTATTCTAAAGATTTTATTTCTTCTTATTCAACTTTGGTTGAAGGGCTTGAGGCTACAAAATTAATAAAACCATTTCTTTTAAAATATAATATCAAATTATCAGATTTGCCTATAATCAATTCTGTAGTAGAGGCAGTACAAAGAGTAAAGAGTTAGGATTGCAAAATAATGATTTACAGCCTGATAAAGGAATGCTAAAACCCCGGCTATTTAGGTAATACGTTTTCAAAATAGCATCTCATTTTATATTTATAAAACTTCTAAAAATCTTGAAGGCATTTAAAACATACAAAATTCAGAGCAAAAATGAGCGGTTCAATTAAGTTATTATATCACTATATTGAAATATAAGAGTTATGGTAGTCCCTTTACCGACAATACTTTTTATATCAAATGTGCCGTTCATTAATTCAACTAGTTTCTTAGTTAAAGGTAGGCCAAGGCCCGTACCTTCATATTTTCTGCTAAGTTTATTATCTAGTTGGCCAAAAGAGGAAAGAGCTTTTGGGATATCCTGATCGCTCATACCGATACCGGTATCTGTTACAGAGATGTAAACTAATTTTTTTAAAACATCTTTTTTTACCGATAAAGTTACTGAACCTTCTGAAGGGGTAAATTTAACTGAGTTTGATAAAAGATTCAATAAAGCTTGTTTTAGCCTTTTTGGATCGGCCTTCATTACTATGTGTTCTTGAGGTAAATCTTCAATTAATTTGACATTGGCTTCATCAGCTCTTGGTTTTACAAACCTCAGGCTTGATAAAGCCAATTTGTTTAGATCAAGATCAATTAACTCTACTTTTAGTTTATCTACTGAAGCTTTTGAAAAATCTAAAATATCATTTATTACACTTAATAGATGCTTTCCAGAATTATTTATATCATTTATATAATCTTTATATTGGGTGTTTTCTAATTTTCCGTAAGTCTCAGATAAAATCATTTCTGAAAACCCGATAATTGCGTTGAGTGGAGTACGTAATTCATGGCTTACATTTGCTAGGAATTGAGTTTTAGCAGAGCTTTCAGTTTCTGCTTTAACTTTTGCTTCCTCTAATTCTCTGTTAGTTTCAAATTGTTTATTAATAATTTTTTGAGCATAGTTTGTGTTATACATAACAATAATAAAAAATACTAAAAATATAACAATAAAACTTATAAATATTCTTTTCTCAAGATAAGCAATATTGTTCCACTGATCTGTTATATCAGTTGTAATTTCAACAATACCACCTACGTTAAATTCTCCATTTTCAGAATCAATAATAGGGATATAAGTAATTATATAAGATATTTCATTTTCTAAACCGTCTTGATCAGTAACCATAGCTCTCGAAACTAGCATATTTCTAGTTTTACCTCTCATAGCTTCCATTAATGGATTTTTAGCAAAATATGAATTTAAAAAGTATTTGTCTAAAATTAGAATAAATTTACTATATAAATAAGTGCTATCATTTAATTTAACATTTAAAAAGTCGTTAGACTGGCTTTCAATAAATTTTCTACCATTCTTATCGTATAAAGATATATTAGTCTTTAATTCATTGAAAAATTGGGAAGATTTTTTAGCAAATTGGATAAAATCTTGATCGGTCATTAACGATTCAAAATTTCGGTTTTTTAGTTTAAGTACGGCGCTTTTATTATTAGCCCATATTTTATGTTTATATATTTCAGCAATCCTAGCATTTTGGTCGGAAATTTGCTTAATTACAACCTCTTCTATCATGAAGTACCTATATAGCACTATGTTTGCTATTATGTTTAAAAATAACCCAATAAATGATAATCTAATTATATGTTTATTCTGTATCATTTAACGTTCAAACTATAGTATATTGTTGGTTGAGGTTATTCCTAGCATCTTAAGAATAACAGAGTCCTACTAATAGCTCTAGACTTAAAAAACAATACCAAAAAAATTTCTCTAGAAATGCACAAACAGTTGCAAACTAGTTGTTTAGCCAAAAAAATAATTTTTTAAATTGACTGTTATGCTGTATTAGCATATACCAAGTTAAGTTATGGCTTATTAGGTGTTGTTGAGAATTTTTAAAAGACTATTTAGTTAAGTATGAGTGTATTAAAAATTTTTACAGATTATCGGCATTTGCAAATTTTTATTTTAGCAATTTTTAGCGCAATGCCTCTTGGTATATTATATAGGGTTATTTCAGCGTGGTTAACGGAAGAACAAATTGCTCTCGCAGTAATAACTACCTTTTCAATATCTAAAATATTTTATTCATTAAAATTCTTGTGGGCTCCTATTATTGACCAGATAAAGATACCGGTATTAGGGAAAATTGGTCATCGAAAAAGCTGGATGATTTTATGCGCAGGTGCTCTAGCTTTTATTTTATTTTCTATGAGTAAAGTAGATCCAAAGAATTCCCTCGCCGAATTATACGTTTTGGTTATTGCCCTTGGTTTGCTGTCAGCTACGTTTGACATTATTTTTGATGCTTTTAGGATAGATATTTTAGAAAAGGAAATGCAAGCTATAGGTGCTGCAAATACTATATTTGGCTATAGAATAGGATTAATAATAATATCCTCCGGTGCATTTTATTTCTCTGAGTTATATGGATGGGCAAAAGTATTTTCTATTATAGCCCTGTCATATTTTGCTGTAATCTTTTACATTTTATCGCTGAATGAACCTGTCATAATCCGTGATAAATTTAATGCTTTCTCCCTACATTCTTGGAAAGTGATGACGCTTGACCCATTTATTGATTTTTTTAAAAGGGAGGGGGCAATTGCAATATTACTGGCTATCATTTTCTTTAAGCTGGGCGATGCAATGCTAGGGGTAGTAGCTATGCCCTTTTACCTTGAATTAGGTTTTACAAAAAGTGAAATTGGTTTTGTATCAGGGACATTTGGGGTGTTTGCAACTATTGTCGGAACTTACCTTGGCGGTTACATAATGTACTGTGTAGGCAGTTTTAAGGGAATGATAATAACCGCCGTTGCTCAAAGTATTACTAATGCTTCTTTCATTTGGTTAAACCATATGGGTCATGATATTAATGCTTTTATGGTTGCAATTGCTATTGAAAATGTTGCCGGAGGTATGGGAATGGGAGCTTTAGTCGGATACTTAAGTGTGCTATGTAATAAAAAATTCTCTGCCACGCAATATGCTTTATTTAGCAGTGCTTCTGGCTTATTCAGCCATACCATAGTTATTTATGGGGGGAGCATAGTTGAGCAAGTAGGATGGGATTTATATTTCTTCGGGACAATTATCTTGGCTATCCCTGGCATTTTAATTCTCACATACTTAAAAAATAAATATGAGAA
>Ga0172367_10003687_pt1 | contig 19565 bp, 10 predicted proteins | sample Lak10m_FD_114542 | JGI IMG/M metagenome (GOLD analysis project Ga0172367, IMG submission 114542) | Freshwater microbial communities from Kabuno Bay, South-Kivu, Congo - kab_022012_10m | ecosystem: Environmental > Aquatic > Freshwater > Lake | place: Democratic Republic of the Congo: South-Kivu...
ATATTGCGATGCGGATGACAGGGTCCTCAAGCACAAGGCCACGGAGAATGATATCCACGACTCCATGGCCTGCCTGAGCTACATCGCGGGCGTTCATGATTCGATGCGCGGGATGCTGTTCTGCACGCCCGACCGTTTCGATAACGGGGAAGCTACCGAAATGACCAAGCAGTTCATCCGCTCGCATCCGGAAAAGCTCAAGGAGCCGGCTTCCAGGATCATCATCGAGGCGCTCTCGGCGAAGTTTCCCTGTGCAGGCGGGCACAGCGGCTGATAGCTTCGTCCAGGCCGACCACTGGCGACGAACCTTTTCACCCAGGGTCTTGTAGAAACGCAGGTAAGAAAACTTCATTTTGAATCGCCCCACCCCAGCCCTCACGGCCATTAAGGTAAGGCTGGAACTGCAAGGCGTCGGGTTCCGTTGGCTGAGCGGAGTCGAAGCCAAGGGAACCCCCGTGGGTGGTCAGTTCGCTTCGACTCCGCTCAGCGAACGGCTTACTGAATGGCAGTGACCCAGCCCTCTCACAGGGGTGGGAGAGGGAGTTCTGGCCATGAGCGGAGTCGAATGGGATGTATCTTTACCAGCTCATTGATCTGTATTACCGCCCAGGCCTGGGATCAAACGTCGCCAATTGGCATGGACCTCCACGCCTGATTCCGGCGAAACCTACCCACCATCGGGCCGGAAGATCGATCTTCCGGCCCGAGGGTGGGGGGATCCGTGGATATCAGCGGGGTAGTTCGCTGCGGCCCATCAGGTATTCATCGACGGAACGGGCGCACTGGCGGCCTTCACGAATGGCCCAGACGACCAGGGACTGGCCTCGCCGCATGTCCCCTGCCGCGAAGACCTTGTCCACCGACGTCCGGTAATCCTGGAGATTCGCCTTGACGTTGCGCCGTTCATCCAGGTCGACAGCCAGTTCTTCCAGCATGCCATCACGCACTGGGTGCACAAAACCCATCGCAAGCAGCACCATGTCGGCTTTGATACTGAATTCGCTGTCCGGAACGCGCTCCATGACCCAGCGACCATTGTCCTGCTTCCAGTCGACCTTGACACAGTTGATTTGGGTTACACGGCCGTCGCTGCCTTCCAGGGAGACGGTATCCACACACCACATCCGTTCACAACCTTCCTCGTGGGAACTGGAAGTTCGCAGTTTGTTGGGCCAATTGGGCCAGGTCAACGACTTGTTTTCCTTCTCCGGTGGTTTGGGCAGGATTTCGAGTTGCGTGATGGACACCGCCCCGTGCCGCTTCGAGGTGCCGATACAGTCGGACCCGGTATCGCCACCACCGATGACGATGACATGCTTGCCCTTGGCCGAGAGGCTGATGGCATCGGGAATGGAATCGCCCGCCACGCGCTTGTTCTGCTGGGGCAGGAATTCCATCGCATAATGGACACCCTCCAATTCACGACCGGATACTGTCAAATCGCGCGGGTGTTCCGAACCTCCGGCGAGTATGACGGCATCGAAGTCGGCGACCAGTTGCCGGGTTGGAATATCCTTGCCGATATGCCAGTTGGGGCGGAAGACCACGCCCTCCGCCTGCATCTGGGCGATGCGACGGTCGATGTGGTATTTCTCCATCTTGAAATCAGGGATGCCGTAGCGTAGTAGGCCCCCGATACGATCGTTCTTCTCGAACACCACGACATCATGGCCCGCCCTCGCAAGTTGCTGGGCAGCGGCCAATCCGGCCGGCCCCGAGCCCACGATGGCGACCTTCCTGCCGGTCTTGTGCTTGGCGATTTGCGGCTGGATCCAGCCCATCTCCCAGGCTTTGTCGACGATGGAGCACTCGATGGCCTTGATGGTCACCGGCTCATCGGTAAGGTTGAGGGTGCAAGCGGCTTCGCATGGGGCAGGGCAGATGCGGCCCGTGAATTCAGGAAAGTTGTTGGTGCTGTGCAGAACTTCGATGGCTTCACGCCAATTGCCGTGATACACGAGGTCATTCCAGTCCGGAATGATATTGTTGACCGGACAGCCATTGTGGCAATAGGGGATGCCGCAATCCATGCAGCGCGCGCCCTGATGCCCGAGTTCTTCCTCGGATAGCGGAATGATGAATTCCTGATAGTTCCGTACCCGGTCGGCAACCAGTCTGTAGCGTCTGTCCTGACGCGAGATTTCCATGAAACCCGTGGGTTTGCCCATGCTAAGTTAACCTCGTTGTGATGCCCGTGGCATCGCTGTAAATACGTCAATTATAGTCAAAGTCGCGGCCGGGCCCGATGCCGGATGAGCATGGGCTCGCCTTGTTTACCGATTCAGTGGCTCAATTGCGCCTGCTCCTGAGCCTTTTGCATTTTTTCCAGAGCCAGCCGGTAATCGACCGGCATGATCTTGAGGAACCGCGGGGCGTAGTCAGACCAGTTATCCAAGATGCGGCGGGCCTTCTCGCTTCCGGTATAGCGACGATGCTTTTCGATCAGCAGGCGCAGGCGCTGTTCGTCATGGCGTGTCATATCCCGCAGGATGTCGACCAGTCCGTGATTCTCGAGATCACCCCCCTGGTGCTCGAACCGCTCCAGCGCCTTGTCCTCGCAAGGTACCGGTTGCAACTCGACCATGGACAGATTGCAGCGCTGATTGAAGTCGCCGGATTCATCCAGCACGTAGGCCACGCCCCCAGACATGCCCGCCGCGAAGTTGCGACCCGTTTCGCCCAGCACCACCACGCAGCCGCCGGTCATGTATTCGCAGCCATGGTCGCCAACGCCCTCCACCACCGCGATGGCGCCAGAATTGCGGACCGCGAAGCGCTCGCCCGCCACACCGCTGAAGTAGCATTCACCCTGGATGGCGCCGTAGAGCACGGTGTTACCCACAATGATGTTTTCCTCTGGCACGATCGGGGATTCCGCTGGCGGGTAGATGGCGATACGGCCCCCGGAAAGCCCTTTGCCCACGTAGTCGTTGCCTTCCCCAATCAGTTCCAGGGTCACGCCCGAGGCCAGGAACGCGCCAAAGCTCTGACCCGCCGTGCCGTTGAGTTTGATGTGGATGGTGTCCTCGGGTAGCCCTGCATGACCGTAGCGTTTGGCGACCTCGCCGGAAAGCATGGCGCCCACGGTGCGGTTGAAGTTGCGAATGTCGGTGGCAATCTGCACGGGCTTGCCGGCTTCCAGGGCAGGCTTGGCTTGCTCGATCAAGCGGTGATCCAGGGCCTTGTGCAGTTCGTGGTCCTGCTCCTCGGAGTTGAAAATGGCGACGCCGGGGCCGGGAACGGGTTTGTACAGCAGCCGTGACAGGTCGATCCTGGAGGCCTTCCAGTGCGCGATGGCCTTGCGCATATCGAGCCGGTCGGTCTGGCCGATCATCTCGTCGAAATTACGATAGCCCAGTTTCGCCATCAACAGGCGCACTTCCTCGGCGATGAAGAAGAAGAAGTTCACCACATGTTCGGGCTGTCCCGTGAACCGCTTGCGCAGTTCCGGGTCCTGAGTCGCGACGCCGACGGGGCAAGTGTTCAGATGACACTTGCGCATCATGATGCAGCCCTCGACGATCAGGGGCGCGGTCGCGAAACCCATCTCGTCCGCACCCAACAGGGCGGCGATGACCACGTCGCGGCCGGTACGCATGCCGCCATCGGCCTGCACGCAGATGCGGCCACGCAGCTTGTTCAGCACCAGTGTCTGGTGGGTCTCGGCCAGTCCTATCTCCCACGGCAGGCCGGCGTGCTTGATCGAGGTGATCGGGCTCGCTCCGGTGCCGCCATCGTAGCCGGCAATGGTGACATGGTCGGCGTGCGCCTTGGCCACACCGGCGGCGACTGTACCGACGCCCACCTCGGATACCAGCTTGACGCTGATGCGTGCGCCGGGGTTGACATTTTTCAAGTCGTGAATGAGCTGTCCCAAATCTTCGATCGAGTAAATGTCATGATGCGGCGGCGGCGAAATCAGGCCCACGCCTGGCGTCGAATGACGCACCTTGGCGATGGTCGCGTCGACCTTGTGCCCGGGCAACTGGCCGCCTTCGCCAGGCTTGGCGCCCTGGCTGATCTTGATCTGGATGTCGTCGGCATTGACGAGATATTCCGCCGTGACGCCGAAGCGGCCGGACGCCACCTGCTTGATGGCCGATCGCATGGAGTCGCCATTGGACAGCGGCTTGAAGCGTTCGGCCAATTCACCGCCTTCACCGGTATTGGACTTGCCGCCGATGCGATTCATCGCGATGGCAAGAGTGGTGTGGGCTTCGTAACTGATGGAACCGAAGGACATGGCGCCGGTGGCGAAACGCTTGACGATCTCCTTGGCGGGTTCGACCTCATCCAGCGGTACTTCGGCCCGGTCGAAGTTGAAGTCCAGCAGGCCGCGCAGGGTCAGCAATCGCTCGTTCTGCTCGTTGATCGAACGGGTGTAATCCAGATAGGTCTGCCAGTTATTGGTCCGGGTGGCATGCTGAAGTTTGGAAATGGTATCCGGCGTCCAGACATGGTCCTCGCCGCGCACACGGTAGGCATATTCGCCGCCGACGTCCAGCGCGTGCCGGTAGATGGGCGCGTCGCTGAAGGCCAGCCGGTGTCGTCTGACCGTTTCCTCGGCAATTTCGGCGAGTCCGGCGCCGCCAGTGGTGGCGCTGGTGCCGGCGAAGTAACGGGCGAGGAACTCGTCGCCCAGTCCCACGGCATTGAATACCTGGGCGCCGCAGTAAGACTGGTAGGTCGAGATGCCCATCTTGGACATGATCTTGAGCAGAGCCTTGCCGACCGCCTTGATGTAGCGTTTGTGGACTTCGTCTTCGCCGAGTTTCTCCGGCAGTTCGTGGCGCAGGGCGGACAGGGTATCGAAGGCCAGGTAGGGATTGATCGCCTCGGCCCCGTACCCCGCCAGCAGCGCGAAATGATGCACCTCGCGCGCTTCGCCGGTTTCCACCACAAGGCCGACCTCGGTGCGCAGTCCAGCGCGGATCAGATGGTAGTGCACCGCCGAAGTGGCCAGCAGGGCCGGAATGGCGACATGCTCGGCATCCATCTGCCGGTCCGAAATGATGAGGATATTGTTGCCATCGTGGACGGCCTGCTCCGCTCGCGTGCAGAGGGTTTCAATCGCCTTCTCCATACCGCCGGCGCCTGCATCGGTTGGATAGCAGAAACTCAGCGTGGTGGTCTTGAAGGCGCCATTGGTGCGCGCCTCGATCCGGCGAATCTTCTCCAGGTCCTTGTTGCTGAGGATGGGCTGGTGCGCCTCTAGCCGTTTGTGGGCGCCGCCGTTCTCGAGATCGAGCAGGTTCGGCCGCGGGCCGATGTGGGTGACCAGGGACATGACCAGTTCCTCGCGGATCGGGTCGATCGCGGGGTTCGTGACCTGGGCGAAGCCCTGCTTGAAATAGTCGTAGAGCATGCGCGGCCGGCTGGACAGGACCGCGAGCGCGGCATCCGTGCCCATCGAACCCACCGGCTCCTGGCCGCTCATGGCCATCGGCGTCAGGAAAAACTTGATATCTTCCTGGGTGTAGCCGAAAGCCTGCTGGCGGTCGAGCAGGGTCTGGCTGTCCGGCGGCATGGCCGAGATTTCCGGCGGCAGATTTTCGAGTTGAATCTGGGTTTCGTTCAGCCACTGCAGGTAGGGCGCCTTTGCGGACAGCTCGGCCTTGATCTCGGCATCGTCGATGATGCGGCCCTGTTCCATGTCGATCAGGAACATCTTGCCGGGTTGCAAGCGCCATTTCTTGACGATCTTCGCCTCGGGAATCGTCAGCACGCCCATCTCGGAAGCCATCACCACATAATCGTCATCGGTGATCAGATAGCGGGCCGGCCGCAGCCCGTTGCGGTCCAGCGTCGCGCCAATCTGACGACCATCGGTGAAGGCCACGGCGGCTGGGCCATCCCAGGGCTCCATCAGGGCGGAATGGTATTCATAGAAAGCACGGCGTTTCTCGTCCATGAGAGGGTTGCCGGCCCAGGCCTCCGGAATCAGCAGCATCATGGCGTGAACCAGTGAGTAGCCGCCCATCACCAGCAGTTCCAGCGCGTTGTCGAAGCTGGCGGAGTCGGATTTGCCCTCGCCGATGAGCGGCCAGATTTTGTTGAGGTCCTCACCCAGAATCTTCGAGGACATCGAGTGCCGGCGGGCCGCCATCCAGTTGAAGTTGCCGCGCAGCGTGTTGATTTCGCCGTTATGGGCGATCATGCGGAATGGGTGCGCCAGATCCCAGGTGGGGAAGGTGTTGGTCGAGAATCGCTGATGCACCAGCGCCAGTGCCGTCACCATCCGTTCGTCATTCAGATCCCGATAATAGACACCCACCTGATCGGCCAGCAGCATGCCTTTGTAGACCAGGGTGCGCGACGAGAAGGACGGGATGTAAAAGGTCTTGCCGCCATCCAGCTTGTGTTCGCGAATGTGGTTGTCAATCTGCTTGCGGATTACGAAGAGTTTGCGCTCGAAGCTGTCCTGATCGCAGCAATTGGCTCCACGCCCAACAAAGACTTGGCGAATGCACGGCTCGATGACCTTGACCGACTCACCCAGCCCCTCATTGACTACGGGTACATCCCGCCAACCCAGCAGGTTTTGTCCTTCGGCCAGAATGAAATCCTCGATGGTCTTTTCACAGGAGGCACGCAACTCGGGGTTTCTGGGGAGAAAGATCATGCCGACGCCATATTCCCCCTGGGCGGGAAGTTGGATGCCGCTCGTCGCGCATTCCGCCCGCAGAAATGCATCGGGCAGTTGTATCAGGATACCGGCGCCATCACCCGCCAGCGGATCGGCTCCCACCGCGCCGCGATGAGTGATGTTCTTCAAGATTTCCAGCCCCTTGCAAACGATGTCGTGGCTTTTCTGCCCCTTGATGTGGGCAATGAAACCCACACCACAAGCATCATGTTCATTCATCGGGTCGTAGAGACCCTGCTTGTCAGGGATGGCGTTAAAACTCATGGATAACCTCTCGGTCAGGAACCTTGCGATGGACGTCATTGAAAAATATTGCTTAACTCGTTCGAGCGATGTGTTGTTGCCGTCATTAGCCTTGTGCACCAGAAGGGGACGGTGCGAGCGTCGAGGCTTGACCTGTCAACAATCGGGATAATTACAGCGTAAACTCAAGCAAATGGGCCGGAAATATAAATAACCCGACTGTTTTAATCAAGAACTTCGTGTCCCTGGACCTCCTGTCCGCGGGTGTCTCCCATATTTCCTTATCCAGTGGGCACGCCCGGACGCGGAACGCGTCGAAGCATCGGTTTATCTCATATCGGGCGATATAGGTTTCTTCTGCCCGGGATCAGGCGGCGATGCGCCGGAATAGGGCGTAAAATCCTCATTTCGGTCTGGCGCCAGGTTTGCGGTTTGACCTGTGATGGCGGTTCTGGTGTCGGCTCCCCTGGGGGGCTCCGGTTGCTCCATTAGGCGGCAGAGTTGCGTTCTCTTACTCCATCGTTCACCCCATGAATACCACGCCATTTCTGGTTGCGGAAACGCCATCACCCAGCGAACATGGTCGTCCCGATATGGCCGTCTTCGTGCCTCGTCAGCCCCGTACGCTGGCGGAAACCGGGCAGCGCGCCGAGGATATCGAGAAGTTGATATGCAAATTGCTGGCCAGCCGGGGCTCCCTCAATGGCCGCCAGATTGCGGAACATCTGGGTTTGCCATTCGGCTTGATGGAAGGTTTATATGGCAGCCTCAAGAGCCACATGGTCTTGATGCAAAAAAACAATGCGCCATTCAACGACTTCGAATACGCGCTGACGGAAATGGGGCGCGCAAGAGCTCATCAATACTCGGAGGAATGTACCTATTTTGGTGCGGCGCCTGTGACCCTGGGCTTGTATGTTGAATCCGTCATGGCTCAAAGCATCACCGGACAGCGGGTCGATAATCATCAACTCCAGGCGGCTTTCGACGATCTTCTCGTATCTCCCAAGATGTTGCGCAGACTGGGCCCCGCCGTAAACTCCGGGCGCGGCATGTTTCTGTATGGAAACCCGGGTAACGGAAAGAGCAGCATTGCCGAGCGCATCACGCGCTGCTTTGGCACGAATATATGGGTGCCGCGCGCCATCGCCATCGATGGGCAAATAGTCCGTGTCTTTGATCCTCAGAATCATGTCGAACTCAAGGACGACAAGCCCGTCACGGCTGTTGAGGGGGCCCGGGATCGGCGTTGGGTTCAAATCCGCCGGCCCACCATCATGGTGGGAGGCGAGTTGACCATGGCGGAGCTGGAAATTCGCTACAACCCGCAGACACGATTCAGCGAGGCGCCACTCCAACTGAAGAGCAATTGTGGCACGCTGGTGATCGATGATTTTGGTCGACAACGGATCACGACGGTCGAACTCCTGAATCGCTGGATATTGCCTCTCGAGAAGCGCGTAGACTTTCTGAGCTTGCCGAATGGCAAGAAGATTGAAGTCCCGTTTGACCAGTTGTTGATTTTCTCCACCAATCTTGAGCCAAAGGACCTGGTCGACGAGGCCTTCTTGCGACGGATACCCTACAAGATCGAGGTGCCCGATCCCACGATCGATGAGTTTCGTGCCTTGTTCGCGCTGATGGCCCCAAAATTGGGTTTCACCCCCAATGTCAAAGTGATCGAAGATCTCATCCAACGACATTTTCGCGCCGCGCGGCGGTCATTTCGCAGTTGTCATCCGCGTGACCTGCTGCTTCAGGTTCGCAACCTTTGCCTTTATCAGTCACGGCCGTTTGAGCTGACGCCGGAGCTATTCGATGAGGCCGTGGAAAATTATTTTGCCAAACCCGAGCTCACCCAATCCAATATCGATTAGATTACCGGTTCAGGCGCACCCGGGGCATGTTCCGGTGGTATCTGAACCCGGTTTGGTGAAGAGGTAATCCCCGATGGCCAGGGCATCCAGTCCCGAGCCCATGAAGACGCCAAAAGCATCCTCGACCGTGTGAACGATCGGCTTGCCCATGACATTAAAGCTGGTGTTCAGCAGGATAGGGACTCCGGTAAGCTGGTGGAAAGCGTCCAGCAGGGCATGAAAACGAGGATTCCATTCGGCTTTCACCGTCTGTAGTCGACCCGTGCCATCGATGTGGACAACGGCCGGAACCCTGTCCCTGACGTTAGCCCTGAACCGCAGCGTTCTCTCCATATAAGGCGATTCCTGGTAGTGCTCAAAATAATTTTCGCCGTGTTCATGCAGGATCGACGGGGCATAGGGGCGGAAGCGCTCGCGAAACTTCACCACCCGGTTGACACGGTCCATCATGTCCGGTGCGCGCGGATCGGCGAGTATCGATCGGTTACCCAAGGCGCGTGGACCAAATTCCGCGTGACCTTGCAGCCAGCCGATAATCTTGCCTTTGGCCAATAGTCTGGCAGTGACGGAAACAATTCGACCCTCGGGCAGATGCCGAACGGGTAGTCCTGAATATTTTGCGAAACGGCTGACGGCTATGTGATCCACGCTGCTGCCCAGGTAGGGGCTCAGCGGAAGCTTGGACAAACGACGACCTGGATGATCCTCGTGCCAGGCCAGCAGTGCGGCGCCGAGGGCGGTGCCATCGTCGGCAGGGGCGGAGGGAACGTGCAATGCGGCAAAGCCTGTCGATTGCAGCACTTGACCATTGCACACCGAGTTGAGGGCGCACCCCCCACCCAAGGCCAGATTCTTCAGTTTTGTCTCTTCGAGGAGTTGGTGCAGTAGCGCGTTGACGGTTTCCGTAAAGAACTGTTGACCGGTATGCGCCAGGTCGGCGGCGGCTTCGGGAGGCGCCTCGGGCCGTCGGCGCCTGGATTCCAGGCGATGAAGAAATTCAAAAAAGCTGGATCGTTCCTGTCGAATGTCCAATCTCCCGACCCGCATCATGGCGCGCAACCAGCCCAACACAACCTGGTCTGTCTTGCCATAGGAGGCGAGCCCCATGACTTTCCACTCCTCCCCTCCCATCCAGTCGAAACCACAGAGCTCCGTCAGTTTCATGTAAAAAAATCCCAGACTTTGCGGACCTCGGGAGGCATGCAGGCGAGTGAGCCGGCCGTCATGGAAGCGAAAGAAAGCCAGCGACCCGTGCTCACCATAGGAATCGATCACGGCACAGGCAGCCTCCTGGAACGGGCTTCCATAACAGGCCAATGCGGCATGCGTTTGGTGATGGTCGTAATGTTTGAACTGGATTCTGGCATGAGGGAAGCGGTGCCTCACAATTCGTGCCAGGTTGATGCCCGAGCGGCGCAGGGCGTGGTGTTGGCAAGCCTGCATATGGTTGAGTTCCCACGTATCCAGAAAGCTTGTCAGTTGCCGGCCACGATAGGTGAGAATGCCCTCAGGGTTCAGCCAACGCAAGTAGCGCGCCACATGTTCATAGAGCGGGCGTCGCGCTGACCAATTGCCGGCAATCACGATGTCCGCCGTATCGCTGGGGATCGCATCAAAGATCCTGGGGAGCAGGAAGGGATTGTCGGGCTCGCAATTGAGCGCACGCTTGTATTGCAGGAAGCGCTCGGTGGCCTCCGCGTAAAGCACATCGCCCTGGGCATCGACCAGCGCCAAGGCGGGATCGTGGTAGGTTGAGCAAAGCCCAAGGTAAACTTTCGGGCCTCTGGAAGGACTGATCACAGTGAATCCTTGCTTGTAGGTAATTTTGTGGCTGGTGAGGGAGCAGGTTTCATCCATTCCCGCTGGCATCCCGCAATCGATCCCCGCCATTGATGTCAGGGTGGTCGTCCAACGAGATTTAGGTCACACCCCGCTTGAAAGGTTAGGAAATCCCAACAATACATGACCATATTATCGAGAAAACGCCATGGGCTAGCGCTACAGATGTGCGCTTGGAGGGGGGGGAGGCGCCGCTCTCCCTGGTGGGGTGGTTTTGTCCTATCTCTGGTGTTACCGCTATCAACATTTTTTTTTCTGCTTACCGGACCTCATACGGCTGGCTCTGCCTTATGCTGGACCTTGCCGATTTGGATTCTGATAGCCGCCGATCGCTGGGGACCCACTGAGCAACGACGTGTTCCTCACACCGCGACCCAAGGGTTTTTCGATGGGCTGCTTTACGCCGCGGCGGCCCTTCAGGGACTTAACATCCTTATCATGGGCATGATGATCTCTCGGTTGGACTGGGCTGACAGTGCGGGCATCATCACATCATTCGTCAATTTGCTGGTTTTGCGCATTCTGGGGGGCACCAATGCCTGTTGCTCGGTCATTGCCCCGGCGCATGAATTGATCCATCGCCGCTCACGGTGGCAGCGTCGCCTCGGACGTTTGCTGTTGATGACGGTGTTCTACGACCATTTCTACGTGGCCCACCGACTGGGTCACCACGCGCGTCTCGGTAGCCGGGAAGACCCATCCACCTCGGCAATCGATGAGGGATACCAAGAGTTCTTGTGGCGATCGGTCAAGGGCCAGTGGCGGCTGGCCTGGCGGCTGCAACCACGGACAGTTCTGCGTGGCCTGACCTTCCAGATCCTCCTGGCGCTGGCCTATGGTTGGATTTTCGGTCCCCTGGCTCTGTTTATGTGGCTTTACATCAGTGCCGTGGCCATACGCTTGCTGGAAGCCGTCAACTATTTCCAGCACTTTGGATTGACCCAGGAATCGGGACGTTCCGCCGTCACGGCCTGGCGCTGTGATTCCGCGATCAGTTTGTTCCTGTTCATGGGGTTGCCCCGGCACGCCGATCATCATCGACGACCCTGGGTTCACTATCCAAATCTGGAAGTCAGCGAGGAGGGGCCGAGTTTGCCGCTGGGCTACCTTGGAACGGCGATCTGGGTCAAGAACGCCGGTCGGAGTTACCGACTCTGGGCGGTTCGGGAGGTGAGGCAGTGGAGATCCCGGCGCGTCCCCGCGCCGGGTATGGGTGAGGTCTGACAGACTTACTTGTTTTTACCCAGGCAGCTATAGGCCTTGCCAGCCAGCCAAGCGCCCAAAATGGGCGCCAGCCAGAACACCCAAAGTTGCGCCAGTGCCCAACCGCCGACAAAAAGCGCCGGCCCGGTGCTGCGGGCTGGATTGACCGAGAGGTTGGTGACCGGTATGCCGATCAGATGTATCAAAGTCAGTCCGAGACCTATGGCAATCGGGGCAAAGCCGGCAGGTGCCCGGCCGTCCGTGGCGCCGAGGATGATCATCAGGAACATGAAAGTCAGTACGGTTTCGGAGACTAGCGCCGAGATCAATCCGTATTGTCCGGGGGAGTGCTCGCCATAGCCATTGGAAGCAAAGCCGGAACTGACATCAAAACCCGCCTTGCCGCTGGCGATCAGATAGAGCACAGCCGCACCCACAATGGCCCCTGCCAGTTGCGCGACAATGTAGGGCACCAGATCCCGCGCCGGGAAACGTCCACCTGACCACAGACCAATGGAAACCGCCGGATTGAGATGGCAACCCGAAATGTGGCCTATGGCATAAGCCATGGTCATTACCGTCAAGCCAAAAGCGAAGGAAACCCCCATCCAGCCGATACCGACGTCGGGAACGCCCGCAGCCAGCACGGCGCTTCCGCATCCGCCAAACACCAACCAGAAAGTCCCCATGAATTCAGCCGCCGAACGATGCAAAATGGTCATGTAATTATCTCCCAAGGTATTGTATTTGTTTAATGAAATCGATTGAAAAGGCGCGTGGGGCTTGGGCAGTCCCAGCGTCGCCCCGTAGGCATGTTCGGGCAAGTCGTTCCAAAGTTCAAGCCATGAAAGCAATGGGAGTACTGCGATCGCATTCGTGCCTCATGCCGTCGTCAGGCGGCTATGTGAACGAGGCATTTCTTGTCGAACAACGTTGATTCTGCCGGGTGAACTTCAAATTGAATGGAAATGGAGAGATTGGCTTGTCTATAATCGGCGCTTTAGTTTGACTTAACCAAGCCTACGGAAGATTGATCTATGGCGGCTGGCCCAAATTTGCAATTAACCCACAATCCCGCGATTGCCCATGACTCTGACCCCGAGGAGACTCGCGAGTGGCTTGAAGCCCTTAAAGCCGTCATCGGGGCGGAAGGTATTGAGAGGGCCCATTTTCTGATTGAGAGTCTGGTGGATCAGGCGCGCCGGGAGGGGGCCAATTTGCCCTACAAGGCGAATACCGCCTACATCAACACCATCCCGCCGCACCTCGAGGCCCGACTGCCCGGGGATGCGACGATCGAGCATCGCATTCGCACCTTCATTCGCTGGAATGCCATGGCCATGGTAGTTCGCGCCAACCGCAGGTCGTCCGAATATGGCGGGCATATCGCGAGTTTTGCCTCGGCCGCCACCCTGTACGATGTCGGTTTCAACCATTTTTTTCGCGCACCCACGAAGGATTCCGGCGGCGACCTGGTTTACTTTCAGGGCCATGCCGCGCCAGGCATTTATGCCCGGGCGTTTCTTGAGGGTCGCCTGACCGAGGAGCAACTCGACTACTTTCGCGCCGAGATCGAAGGGCAGGGCAAGGGTCTTAGTTCCTACCCTCATCCCTGGCTGATGCCGAATTTCTGGCAGTTTCCCACGGTTTCGATGGGGCTGGGACCCATCATGTCCATCTATCAGGCGCGCTTCATGAAGTATCTGGAGGATCGCGGCATCCTCAATACCGCCGGACGCAAGATCTGGTGTTATTGCGGCGATGGCGAGATGGACGAACCTGAATCGCTGGGCGCCATAGGGCTGGCCGGGCGCGAGAAGCTGGACAACCTGATTTTTGTCATCAACTGTAACCTGCAGCGCCTGGATGGTCCGGTGCGCGGTGATGGCAAGATCATCCAGGAACTGGAGGCAAACTTCCGTGGCGCCGGCTGGAACGTCATCAAGGTCATCTGGGGCTCCTACTGGGATCCGCTCCTGGCCAAGGACACCAAGGGTCTGCTGCGGAAGCGCATGGAAGAGGCGGTCGATGGCGAATACCAGGCCTACAAGGCCAAGGGCGGCGCCTATACCCGTGAACACTTCTTCGGCAAGTATCCCGAACTCAAGGAGATGGTCGCCAATCTGACCGACGAGGATATCTGGCGCTTGAATCGCGGTGGTCACGATGCGCACAAGGTCTACGCCGCCTATCACGCGGCGGTGAACCATAATGGTCAGCCCACGGTCATTCTGGCCAAGACGGTCAAGGGTTATGGCATGGGGCCGGTGGGCGAGGGCAAGATGGCCACCCATCAGCAAAAGAAACTCGACGATGTCTCGGTGCGGGCATTCAGAGACCGTTTCAAGATCCCGCTCTCCGACGAGCAACTGGCGGGTATCCCGTATTATCGTCCCGCTGACGACAGCCCGGAAATGCAGTACATGCGCGAGCGCCGCGAGGCCCTCGGTGGTCCGCTGCCGCAACGCCGGCTCGACGCCCCGCACATTCAGGTCCCCGACCTGTCGATCTTTGAAAGCATGCTCAAGAGCAGCGAGGACCGTGACCTCTCGACTACCATGGCCTTTGTCCGTATGCTGACCATGCTGCTGCGCGACAACAAGGTCGGCCGATACGTCGTACCCATCGTCCCGGACGAAGCCCGCACCTTCGGTATGGACAGCCTGTTCCGCCAGTACCGTATCTATTCCTCGGTGGGTCAGCTCTACGAACCGGAGGACTCCGACAGCGTCATGTACTACCGCGAGGATAAGTCCGGCCAGATTCTGGAAGAGGGTATCAACGAGGCTGGTTCCATGTGCTCGTGGATCGCGGCAGGCACCGCCTACAGCAACCACAACGTGCAGATGATTCCCTTCTACATCTACTATTCGATGTTCGGGTTCCAGCGCGTGGGTGACCTGATGTGGGCCGCCGGCGACATGCGCGCCAAGGGTTTTCTGTTGGGCGGCACGGCTGGGCGGACCACGCTGGCCGGGGAAGGACTCCAGCATCAGGATGGCCACAGCCTGCTGGCGATGTCGGCCATCCCGAATTGTGTGGCCTATGATCCCTGCTATGCCTATGAGTTGGCGGTGATCATTCAGGACGGTTTGCGCCGCATGTATCAGGACGGTGATCAGGTCTTCTATTATCTGACCGTCATGAATGAGAACTACACCCACCCCGCCATGCCCGAGGGCAGTCGCGAGGGTATTGTCAAAGGTATGTACCGCATTCGTGCGGGTGGCAACGCCGGCAAGAAGGTGCAGTTGCTGGGTAGCGGCACCATCTTGCGCGAGACGCTGGCGGCGGCGGAGATGCTCAAGGCCGATTTCGGTATCGAGGCCGATGTCTGGAGCGTCACGAGTTACAACGAACTGCGTCGAGACGGTATGGACAGCGAACGTTGGAATCTGCTCCACCCCGACCAACCCCGTCGAGTCAGTTATGTCGAGCGGCAATTGGGTGGAACGCAGGGTCCGATCATCGCGGCCTCGGACTACATGCGCAGCGTGGCAGAGCAGATTCGTCCCTATGTCCAGCGTTCCTTCAACGTCCTGGGTACGGACGGTTTCGGCCGCAGCGATCGGCGCTCGGAGTTACGCCGGTTCTTCGAGGTGGATCGCAACTACATCACGCTGGCGGCGCTGAAGGCATTGGCCGACGAGGGTGAGATTCCCGTCAAGACGGTGACCGAAGCCATCGTCAAGCTGGGTATCGACCCCAAGAAGCCCAATCCCCTGACCGTCTGAGGAAGCCCCATGCCCGCAGTGAGAAAAGAGGTAAACGTCCCGGATATCGGCGATTTCAAGGATATCGAGATCATCGAGGTCCTGGTCAAGCCCGGCGATGTCATACAACCGGAAGATTCCCTGATTACCCTGGAAAGCGACAAGGCGGCGATGGAAGTACCGTCTCCCATAGGCGGCACCGTCGTCAGCCTGAACGTCAAGCCAGGGGACAAGGTGAATCGTGGCTCCCTGATTCTGATCGTGGAGGTGGCGGATGAAGCCACGGCCCCAACAGTGGTGCCGCAGCCGGCCCCGGCCGCTGCGGCATCAATGCCGGCCCCCATGCCTGTATCGGTTCCGAGCCCGCCTGTGCCCATCCCGGCCTCATCAGTTCCAGCGAATGGGGGTGTTGCCGCCGAAGAGGAAATTCGCGTACCGGATATCGGCGACTTCAAGGACATCGAGATCATCGAGGTATTGGTCAAGCCTGGGGATACGATCCAGGCCGAGGCATCGCTCATTACCCTGGAAAGTGACAAGGCGGCCATGGAAGTGCCTTCCCCCAAGGGTGGTCTGGTCAAGTCCGTGCGCGTCAAGCCGGGGGATCGCGTCAGCCGGGGTACACCCATTCTGCTGCTCGAAGTCATGGAATCAGTACCGGTAGTTGCCGGAGCCGAGCCTGTGGCTATAGCGACCTCCCAGAACTCTCAAACAGGGGTATCCCCCAACATAGCCGTGGCGGCCAGTTCAGCGGTAGCCACCGTTCCCATTGACGACGGCAAATCCTTGCCGCACGCCAGTCCCACCATCCGCAAGTTCGCCCGTGAGCTTGGCGTGAATCTCGCCAGGGTGCGCGGCACTGGCCCCAAAAGCCGCATCACCCGGGAGGATGTCCAGCAATTCGTCAAGCAGAGCCTGGTTCAACCCGCCGCGGCTGCCAGCACGGGTCTGACTCTGGGTTTCCCGCCCGCGCCTGAAGTCGACTTCAGCAAGTACGGCGCGGTCGAGAACCAGCCGCTGACACGCATACAGAAGCTGTCCGGTCCCAATCTGCACCGGAACTGGGTATCCATACCCCATATCACCCAATATGACGACGCCGACATCACCGATCTGGAAGCCTTCCGTCTTTCCCTGAAAAAGGAAGCCGAGCAACGCGGTGTCAAGTTGTCGATCCTGCCGTTGGTCATGAAAGCGGTCGCCGCCAGCCTCAAGGCGTTCCCGACCTTCAATGCCTCCTTGACTCCTGCTGGCGACAGCTTGATCCTGAAAAAGTATTTTCATATCGGGGTCGCTGTCGATACGCCCGAGGGGCTGGTGGTTCCTGTGATTCGTGACGTCGATCAGAAGAGTGTGTTCGATCTTGCCGCCGAGTTGGCCGAAGTCAGCCAGCGGGCGCGCAACAAGAAACTGCGCGGGCCGGATCTTGAAGGAGGCTGTTTCACAATCTCCAGCTTGGGCGGTATCGGCGGCACGGCCTTTACCCCAATCATCAACGCACCCGAGGTCGCCATCCTGGGCCTGTCCCGCAGCCAGATGAAGCCTGTTTACCAGAACGGTCAGTTCGTGCCGCGGCTGATGCTGCCACTGTCGCTGTCCTATGATCATCGCGTGATAGATGGCGCGCTGGGCGCGCGCTTCATCGTGCACCTGGGCTCCCTGCTGGCGGACCTCAGACGCATTCTTCTATGACGGAACGCTCGCCATGAATGCCGTGCCGAGTTTCGGATTCACGCCGGAGACCTACCTGGAGTGGGAGGCCCGCCAAACCTTCAAGCACGAATACCTGGCTGGCGAAACCTTTGCCATGGCGGGCGCCCGCGACGCGCATGTCACCGTTGCCGGGAATGTCTTTGCTTTATTGCGCGCGCATAACCGTGGTACGCCCTGCCGGACCTACATTGCCGACATGAAGCTGGAGGTAGCGGCGGCCGAAGCCTTCTTTTACCCGGATGTCTTCGTGACCTGCGATTCCCGCGATCTTGCGAGCGAGACATGGAAGACCCATGCCAAGCTTGTGGTGGAGGTGCTTTCGGATTCCACGGAAGCCTTCGACCGGGGTCGCAAGTTCCAGTGCTACCGGCTGCTGGAGAGTCTCCAGGAATACGTACTCATCGATATTGGCGCCCGTGTCGTGGAAGTTTTCCGCCGCGACAAGAGCGGTCATTGGGTGCTCTGGCCCTATGAGGGTGAGGCGGTGGCCGAATTCACCAGCCTGGAGTTCCGGGCGCCGCTGGCAGATGTGTTCGAGGATGTACCCCCTCCCGTTGAACAACCGAATCCGCAACCTGGTTCCGCCTCCGACATCGCCGCGTCGGCGCCAGATTTCTGACCCCATGATTTAGGATCCAAACCATGAGCGAAACCTCCTCCCTGCACGCCGAAGTTCTGGTCCTCGGGGCCGGTCCCGGCGGTTACACCGCCGCATTCCGCGCCGCCGATCTGGGTAAGCGCGTGGTCTTGGTCGAACGCTACCCGACTCTGGGAGGCGTCTGTCTGAATGTAGGCTGCATCCCCTCCAAGGCGCTGTTGCATTCGGCGCAGATCATCCATGAGACGGCGGAAAGCGCCAACACCGGCGTTACCTTTGCCGCGCCTCAGATCGACCTTGACAAGGTTCGCGACCACAAGAACAAGGTGGTCAAGACCCTGACCACGGGACTGGCGGCCCTGGCGAAGCAGCGCGGTGTTACGGTCATCCAGGGCGTGGGGCGATTCGTGAACGACAAGTCACTGGCGGTGACCACCGCCGAGGGTGAGCGGACCATCACCTTCGATCACGCCATCATCGCCGTCGGCTCGCAGCCGGTGAAGATACCCGGCTTTCCTCACGACGATCCCCGCCTCATCGATTCCACGGGCGCACTGGAATTGGCCGACATTCCCAAGCGTCTGTTGATTGTCGGCGGCGGTATCATCGGTCTGGAGATGGCCACGGTTTATCATGCGCTGGGCTCGGCCATCACGGTGGTGGAGTTGATGGATCAGCTCATACCCGGCTGCGATGCCGACTTGGTCAAGCCCCTGCATCAGCGTATTAAAAAGTGGTACGACAACATCTATTTGAGAACCAAGGTTGTCCGCATGGAGCCCAAGTCCGAGGGGCTGGAGGTATTCTTCGAAGGTGAAGGAGCGCCCGCTTCGGAACTGTTCGACAAGGTGCTCGTGGCGGTTGGTCGGCGACCGAATGGATTGATGATCGGCGCTGAGAACGCTGGCGTGCATGTCGACGAACGTGGCTTCATTCCCGTGGATTCCCAACAGCGCACCAATGTTCCGCATATCCACGCCATCGGTGATGTGGTCGGTAATCCCATGCTCGCACATAAGGCCACCCACGAAGCCAAGGTTGCGGCGGAGGTCATCGCCGGTCACAAGTCTGCCTTCCAGGCACTGACCATCCCCTCTGTCGCCTATACCGACCCTGAAATCGCCTGGATGGGCCTGACCGAGACTCAGGCCAACGCCCAGGGCCTGGCCATCGAAAAAGCCAGCTTCCCTTGGGCCGCCAGCGGCCGAGCGCTCGGTATTGGCCGCCGCGAGGGTCTGACCAAGATCATCGTCGACAAGGAAACCCATCGTCTGCTAGGGGCGGGCATGGTGGGGCCGAATGCCGGTGAATTGATTGGCGAGGCCGTTTTTGCCCTGGAGATGGGAGCAGACGTGTCCGACATCGCCCTGACGATCCACCCCCATCCTACACTTTCCGAAACCTTCCCCTTCGCCGCGGAGATGGTCGAGGGCACGATCACGGATTTGTATATCAAAAAGTAGTCTATGCCGGTCTTGGCGCTATCATCCTGAAGCCATGGCCGGCTACACCGACACTTTCCGGACTGCTGGTGACGTCTTCCGCCAACGTCTACGTAAACAGTTCTGGCCTTGTGACTTACCGCGAGGCCAGGGCTGCCATTTCAGCTTAGGATGTGGCCGAAAACAACTTCCCGATTTGCATCGGCGAACGGGGGACTGGTGAGAGATAATGAATGCTGTTGCCCATAGAGAAGATGATCGAGATTGGACGGTTACGAGAAAGCGGTAGAG
>Ga0172367_10003688_pt1 | contig 19555 bp, 15 predicted proteins | sample Lak10m_FD_114542 | JGI IMG/M metagenome (GOLD analysis project Ga0172367, IMG submission 114542) | Freshwater microbial communities from Kabuno Bay, South-Kivu, Congo - kab_022012_10m | ecosystem: Environmental > Aquatic > Freshwater > Lake | place: Democratic Republic of the Congo: South-Kivu...
AATTGATGCCATGGGAACTGCTTCCCCCATCGCTTGGCAATTAAATGGTGGTCGTGCCTTTGACAGTGTGTGTCCCACGGTGGGAGCAGTAATTTCAGGGGGCTTTGCACCAGGGGTTTGGGATTCCCAGTATGGAGATGTACTTTACAGTCACGGAGATATTTCCCGGGGGAGGCAATTGATTTGGGAATTATTTCCCGGATTTGATGAAGAACTGACTATTTATTTATTTCATTACCACGAAGTCAATCCACAAAATCCCGGTTTCTTACTGGAAATGTACGAGGACTTTTTCACACTTTTGCCAGAGTATCGGCGCTGTGACCTAGATAAACTAATATGGAAGAAGCCCACATTTGGCTATATACCGGGACATTTTAGTGTAGGAAGTAGCGATCGCACCGTTGCCTTTGATAGATTGATTGCCATTGGTGATGCAGCATCCCTTCAATCTCCCCTGGTTTTTACAGGTTTTGGTTCCCTAGTTCGTAACTTGGAGCGTTTAACAACACTTTTAGATACAGCCATCAAGCATGACTTGCTAAGTTGGCGCAATTTAAACAGGATTCGCGCCTACCAAAGCAATGTCTCCGTAACTTGGCTATTTTCTAAGGGTATGATGGTTCCCACGGGGAAATTTTTACCCCCCCAACGAATTAACTCCATGCTCAATACCTTCTTTGGATTATTAGCAGATGAACCACAAGAAGTAGCAGATAATTTCATCAAAGATAGGTGTGATTGGTTCACTTTTAACCGTCTAGCACTGAAAGCAGCTCGCAGAAATCCTGCCCTGATCTTATGGATTTGGCAGTTAGCTGGATTCAAAGATTTAGTTCGGTGGTTGGGTAATTATTTTAATTTCGGTCTTCATTCCCTAGTCAGTGCTTTACTCAGTGGCTGGTTCCCACGCCTCCTGGTGCGGAGTCAACCTTGGCTGGAAACCCGCTATCCAGCATTGTGGTTCCGCCTCTTGGTGATCAAGTACGCCATTACCTTCGGCAATGCCCTCGGCGCAATCGCCACTGGTAAACCCCCATCGCCAAATCCTTCAGCACAATTCAATTCAGACACCATCATTGCCAAGTCAGAAGCAAAAATCCTCAATTAACTGAGGGATTCCCTCAAAATCAATTATTCAAAAATTCTAGGGTGGGTAAGTGACAGCTAAACCCACCATCATTGAGGATTGCTATATTGATTGTTGGGACGAAAATCAGGTAGTTGTACTGATGACAAAGACTTACGTCCTTTAGGTGGACGCTGAGGATAAACCACTGGTGAAGGTGATTGAGTATCTTTGGCGTAGTCTCCATAATAATCTGAGGACAAATCAGCCCGATGCAGTTGTGAGTTGGTTGAAGAACAATCTTCCTGTGCCACACCTGCACCAGAAGAGCTATCAACATTTGTCTTCTCCCAAGGCAAAGTCAAGGACTCTGGTGAATTATTTACAGGTGAAGCTATAAAATCTTCCTCCCCCGTCAATATTTCTAATTGCGATTTTGCTGAAGTTAATGATTCCTCGGTATTCTTAAAAGTTGTGACCTTAGTTTCCCCAACAGGTGCTTCAGTTTGGTTTGTTTCTACGTTAATCTCAGGTGGGGGCGGTGATGCAGGTGCAGAATCAATAGTGAAAAACATTTGGATGAGACTATCCAATTGAGCATCCAGCTTTGATGATCCCAGGGATGAAATAGTTTCTGATGTAGTGGTAGATTCCTCAACTTCTGAAGTCCCTGGTTGTGAGGAAACAGGTGTATTTTCCGTAATTGGCAATTTTTCAGGCCATGAAACAATGGACTCAGAGTTATGATTGCTGTTTATAGGTGGTCTTGATAACTCGCTAGGCGGATCCACAGATTGATTTTCCGGAAAATCGAATTTAAAGCTATGAGATTCTGATTCTGTTGACCAGGGTCTAATGGGCTGGACATTAGGAAACAAAGACCGAGCCTTCCTTGAAAATCTTGTTTGGTGGTTAGTTGTCTCCTCTGAGCAATCATTAAATCCAGGTGTTTCTAGGCATTTTTCCAGAGCCGCTTTGAATTGTAGAGTCTGGCGTTGCTGTCGCATTAGCCTACTGCGTAGCTCCCGACAAGTGTTTTCTGATTGGGATGCTAGTTGAGACTGTTCGTTATAGTTAGCTTGCAGCAGGGCGCATTCTCGTTCTAAGTGAGCCAGACGCTGTTGGCTAATTTGTAGTTGTGCTTTATAAGTTTCAATAAAGTTTTCTTGCCGTTTAATAGTTTGTACAGATGCCTCCAACTCTTGGAATAGAGATTTAATTTGTTCTTGGGATGCCGCTAGTTCCTTAGTTTGTTGGTTAACCATTGATTCAGCAACACTAGAACGCCTTTTCTGCCACTGCAAAGCTTTTTCTGATTCAGCGAGGTCATCTTTAAGATGTTCTACCTCCTCATACAAGTGATTGTTTGCTGTACGCAATTCTTCATTCAATGCCAGTAGCTTTTTAAATTCAGTATCAGCAAGTATTTGTTGTTCGCTATTAGGCTCCACAACCCAGTCTGAATCATTTGTATCTTGTTGTAAATCACCATTGTTTGCCCCTGGTGGTACTGCTGCCGCAGGTTTTAGGAGCGGCAATTGTCTATTTGCCATGTTGTCAGGAGGCAGAATTGAGTAAAATGGACAGCTAGGCTGCTCCGGTTGTAGCGAATTATCAGAATTTAGCGATTCCATTCCAGCCCTGTTGTTTGAGGTGTCGAATTTATTCATGCACTCACTTAAAAAATGTTCAGCATTGCTAGGTTTAACATTGCTGCTCAATTAGGTCATATCAGGATCAACACGGTTAAGTTAAGGGTAGATTAGGTTAAAAAATAAAATCAAAGAATTAAATATCTTGATTTATCGGACTTTGTCGCAGTTGTCGGCAGTTAATGATTCTGCTGTGAACAACGTTTAGACCCGGGTTGACTCTAAAAGCTCAGTGTGAGCCATTAGTCATTAGTCAATGCTCCCGTTTTTGCATCTAGAACTGATGCCTTTATAACATTAGGAGATTATACTCCGTCAACCTTGGGAATCAAGGATAATTTTTAGGTAAATATCACTAGCATACAGGTTTTATTGCCAATCGTGAGCAAGGGTTTAAACCTGTTTGACTTTTATCAACATTTATGGGTGTTAGTTATTTAAGGTAACCAACGGGGATGAAATCCAACTAAAGGTAGTTTTTCTGGTTTGATTGTGCTGCTAGTACCATCATCAATGGGTAACAAAGGCATTAACCATAGGCTACTAGTAGCAATCACTTCTCCATCTTCAGTCTTGAGTACGTTTGCAGATAGGGGCACAGGATCAATTTGTGGGATTACTTGATCAAACAGCAAACCCAAACCATCCGGTGCTAAACTCATTTGCACATTCCTCTGCTCAATGGGTAGCACCAAGAGTGGTTTTTGTTCTGCCGTGTTCAGGTCAATTGCTATTAAATAAGGCTGTTCTACATATTCTTGATCCGATATTAACTGTGTCAACAAGCAATAAAGGGTAGCTGAAGCAGGATCAAATTGGCAGTTAATAATAGAACCTGTTGTTTTTAACAGGGGCTTCTGGACACCTTGGTTAGTGACCAAAAACAAATCCCTTGTATAATCTGTATTAAATTTTACCATTGCTGCTTGAGAGCCATCTTTTGAGAAAGACTGAACTAACCCAAATTGTGGAAGAAAATTGAGAGGTTTGCTGGCATCACTTTGTAATGGCAAAATAGCTGCTCCTTGACCTTGGGCAACGGCAACAGCTTTACTATCAGGAGTAATGATAAAGTCTCCCCCTGGTTGGCTTTCGAGGCGCTGGGGCTCGGGTCTTCCTCTATTCTTGCTAGTGCTAGCCATAAACCATAACCCGAAATCACTGGGATTTTTTCTGTTCCCTCGCTGAACAACAATTGTTTTCCCATCTGGTGATAAGTCAAATTTTAGGTTTTGATATTGCTTATTGTCCAAAATTAGGTCAACTTTACCTCCTGGTTTTGCTGGTGTTTCAGCATCTGGGGAAATGCCTGTTGTTACCGTGTATAATTGAGCCGAAAGTAAATCTGGATTGTTGGAGCTGCGAGCGGAAAATAAAATTTTTTCCCCGTCTGGAAATGGCTTAAAGTCCATCACAATCAGATCTTTGGGGGTAAGTACATTTTTTTTCTCTTCGGTTAAGTTGTACAGAACTAACTGACCTTGATTTTCCAGGTCTGCTCCTATGTACAGGAGGACGCGATCGCGGGATCTAAAGTTACCTGTAAAAGGCTTGATGACGGGATTTTTCCTTTGTTTTGCGCTTAAAGCCGAGAATTTATCAGCAAACCTATCTTTCGCATTTTCTAATCGCAGTTCATAATTCGTCCCATAGGGTGCCGGTGTGAGTAGTGTATAAACCATCCGCCGTCCAGCCCAACTGATTTTACCTGCTAAAGGTGGCTCGATTCTCAAATTCTCCTCCACGCTTTTACTGTTCATTGGGCGACTAAAGTTGAGAGTAAAAGAGATATCTTCAGATCCGATTTGTTGATTTTGCCAGGTAAATTCTCGGACACGAGGTGCCACCACATCACCTTGAAATATCATGAATCCAATCACCAGACTCAGTAGCAACATCATTGCCATCGCCACGCGATCTATTGGTTGGATAAATGTCTTAGATGTAGCCATTTTTCAGTTATGAAACAATTTTAGATTTGAGATTAGTGCATAACGGTCTACTTTAAACTAGCCGTTTCCTTATCCTTTGCTCTTTGGCTCCAGCCTATCAGGCTGATTTGGCTGGTTTTATATCACGACGCTTCAAACACGTCTTTGTTGTCTATTCATCGGTTTAGGCTACCATTAAGAACGCCTTTTCCTCCCCCTTTATGAATTGATGGCCATTTGCTACCATGGGGAAGATGCTTTCACCCTTGAACCTGGGGGTAGGATTTTCACCTACATGAATACACAGTTATCAAAAATCTGGTGTTTAAACCAGTGTTGCCTCTTATCCCTGAGCATTTCTACTCATTTTAAAAGAACAAATCGCACATTTATTTAATAACTATAAGGATTTCGGGGTTGGGGAATTTTTTTCATCGAGGTAGCAGCAATGGTGAGGTTGCGTTTCCCTGCGAGAGTTTCTGTGATCATTTTTCCCTCTACTTCCAACCAAGTATCGGGAGGATAACGCTCTTGATTTTCTAGTAGTTTCACTGGCAATCCCACCGGGTAAGCATCTGCTGCACAGCAAGTAAGGACAAATCGTGCTAGGAAAATATAATCTTCTCCTATATCCGGTGGATGAATCACAAACCCCTGAACTTTGGCATCTTGACCTGTATATGAGTCTGGTTCCGGGTAAACATTCAGTGTCCGCACCCAGTCTACAAGCGAACGATCTTCTGGGCGAGTGGAAGGACGAAAGGATTGGGGTTGAGCACGTCCACTAGATAGTAAATCATTCACACCCAGCTGCATAGCGGTGTCGCTGGCAAAAGCCCTGGGTGTAATCACGAAACCTAAAATCGCCACAATTAACAATAAAGAACTACCCCAGCCAGGCGGAAATAAATTGAGATGCTGAACGCTAGATCTATCTGGCCGACGACCTTGACGCCACACTTCCCACATTTTCAACAAACCGATTATTACTAAAGTGATGCCACATCCAACTACCAACCCAAAGAAATTAGGGTGAATTAACAAATATAATTTGCCTGTTAGCCAGTATTGAAGCATTAAAATACCCCAAGTTGCCACCGCCAAAGCATCCACCCAGGGGAATAAAATATTTTGCAGGGTAATTTTGGTTTTTTTAGCCATTTTTCAACACTTATTAGTCAGTAGTAAGCTCAACAGAACAAACAACCTACTGACTATTTAATAAACCACAAAATTCAAAATACATACAAGTTGATGAACAAGGTGAACACAAAGGTCAACTGTGCGGCCAAAGCAAATAAGTAGAATATAGTCTTGGGATGAAAAACGGTTAACATCAATCCAATACTTTTTATGTCAACCATAGGGCCAAATACTAAAAATGCTAACAGCGAACCACTACTAAAAGCCGAAGCAAATGACAAGGCAAAGAATGAATCAACTGTCGAACAAATTGATACAACTGCTGCTAATATTAACATGACCACAATTGAACTAATGTGTCCCGCACCCAAACTCAGAATTAATTCACGAGGGGCAAATACTTGCACAGAAGCCGCCATGGCACTGCCTAAAATCATTACTCCTCCCAATTCCCGTAATTCCTGAATGACATTATCTAAAACAAGAGCTAATTTATCCATCACAGATTTACTGCGACTAGCGGCTGGGGTTGTCCCTTGTAACAAATTAGGATCTAAGCGCTGAGTCAGTCCTGGTTTTCCTCCTAAAATATAAGTCCCCGATTTCAACACACTCGGTACTCCACTTGGTGTTTGTACTGCCGAACCTGTACTACTTCCTTGATTTTCTGGCTGGATTGGTGGGTTGAATTTGAGATAACGGGCGATCGCTGGTTGTACAAGAGGATTTATATCTTGTTGAAAACTGAAAATAATCCCAATAATTACGGCAATTGATAGGGAAAATACCACTCGTAAAACTACTATTTCTGGCTGGTCTCGAAAAGCTAGCCAAGTTGCCCAAATCACAATGGGGTTAATGGTTGGTGCTGCTAGCAAAAAACCAATGGTCACCGCTGTGGGTACTCGCTGCATCAGCAACCGCCGCGCTACCGGTACATTACCGCACTCACATACAGGAAACATAAAGCCAATGAGACTGCCTGCTAAAGCACCAAGTACGGGATTTTTGGGCATTTTGTCCGCTAAATATCGCTCATCGATAAAAATCAGCAGCACACTAGAGAATAGAACCCCGAACAGCAAAAAGGGCATCGCCTCGACTAGCAAACTCAAAAATATAGTGAAACCATTGTTCAGTTGATTCATGGGTGTCGCAGTCAAAAGCGGTTTAATATTTTCAGGTTATGTTTAGCCATTCTATCGGAATGGGGATCAGAACCATGTATCGGTAACGCCAACTTCTTTGAACAAAAAGTTAGTCTTATGTTTCCACTTACGCTTAAGCGATTGTTAACGCTAGCAAGTTGTAGATATTTGTGTTTAATTATGTGCATTTATTGAGACTGATTAATTTCAAGATTGTCCCATCTCCCAAATTGTTCCGAATTTTCGGAAATAATTATCTAGTTCCATCACGTTTAATTTTGTAATGTTTATACTTACTGTCAAGTGATGGGTGTGCATATGATCTTCCACGAAATTTCATAAACTGTTCATAGTCTTTAAACATTCGCGGATCCCTGTTGAGCTCTATTTTCTGTTATTTTTATGTCTTTTGGCAAAATTCATTGTAAGTGATGGTTGAATTTTTACTATAAAAACCTGAAAATTGCAAGGCCAAAACATACTAAATAAGTAAATAAAAAACGTTTTCTCACCTACTGAGGTAAAAATTGATGGTAGCCAGATTTGATTAGTAAATTTCCTTGCGTAGTGACGTAATTCTTAACAAGAAATAAGAAACAGAAAACAAGAAATATATGTGTACCCACTTTTGTTACTGCATAGTGCAGGGTACGCCCACAAAAATCCAGTACCATCCCCTACTGATTTCGCCATAGAAGAGAAACGAGCAAAGTCTAAAACAATGACCTCATCACTGACTAGCGTTTGTAAATATTACAGTTACCTGTAACACAAAAATTTAATTCCCTCATCTCGCCGCCAGTTTTGTTTCCCAGTAGCCATTTACTCCGCCACTGCGCTTCCCGCAATCGCAACTTGGATTTAGCTAAAACAGCAAAAAACCTCTGACTTAATGGGATAGCAGAAGCGATGAGATGAATTGCGCGTGAATTAACGACTTCCACTGACCAATATGCCCCAACACCAGCGAAGGGACACATGGAGGAAAGGAACAAATTGTTTATTTTCCTAGAGTTTAAACCGTCACACTACCGCAACTAGCAATAGAAATGCATGCCGTTTATCCCAGACCAGTAGATTTACAAGCCCATAGGAATAGTGTTGACCAAAAAAATATAAATATAAATATAAATGATGAAAATCTTGTCCTGGGCACATACTATAGCTAGGCTCGGTAAAAGTTTTGCCCGCTACAAATGTACCTCACTAAGGTAAAATGCGCTGTAATCTTCTTTGTTTTAATTTCTCTACTGACCAATCTGAATTTCCTAAAAAGTGGTGCAATGATTGTGCCGAATTTATACTCACTACCTTCCATATCTCTGGTAAGGATTTTCTTTTTATCGTTGATATTATCCCCAGGTGTAAATATTTGAAGCACTCATAATTCCTTACTTCTTTAAATAGCTCTTTGTACTCTGTGCAATATTCATCTATGATTGCAAATGTTGGGTTTTGTAATTCTGCATTCATTGCCCTACTTATGTTTCAGGGTTTTTTCTTTTAAATATTAATTTTTTTATTCATAAATAATAAGAGGCTAATCAAGAAATATTTTAACAATTAATTACCAAATTATACCAGCCAGGCATGGTGGTAAATAAAATTTCCCCTCGCAACTAGATATAGGTAGAGAATTTGAAACATTATTAGCTTTACTATCATGAAAGTTCATGAGTAAAGTACTGCCATGCCACTTGCTTTATATTACTCTTGCTTATCCACAGGAACTAAAATATACCCAGTCTGGTTATTAGGTGGAGTAACGTTTTGACTATCAGATGATTTTACATCTTGAACAACAGTTTTACCTATATTTACCGTACTGTTAAGAGTTTCGCTAATACCTTGATTTGCCCCCTTAACAATCTCCGCAGTATTTTGTACAGTATCATTAACATCTACCGCAGCACCTTTCACAGTGACCACAGTGTTTTTTACAGTATCGTTAACATCCACTGCCGTACCCTTAAGGGCATAACTCACATCTTTCACAGTATCGTTAACACCCTCAGCCACGGTCTTAATTGCATCCCCTACTCCTTTGATAGTTTGATTAAAATTATCAGTGGTATCCTTAACTAAGTTGCCAACATTTTTAACAGTTTTGTTGACTCTTTGGGCTGCACCTCTCATAGCTAAAGCTCCAACTAATGCCCCTAGAGTAGCCCCCATGAATGTTGCAAATGCTATCTTAGATAACTCCTGACTCGAATTATGGGTTACTGTATCAATATCAGCTTGATTGCTAGGGATATGTTGATTATCTCCGAGGGTATCCGAAAACTTTTCAGTTCCATTCATCATCATTACCTCTTGAGCTATTTTCAGGGTAAGGATTTGAGGTTTTCAATCTCAATATGTTTCTTTGATTTTTGCGGGCGCGTAATCGCGCCCTGGGGCGCTCATTTAACTTTGAATTCGATTAATCTCTTGTTCAATAGACCTATCTTCAATAGGCTCCACTGAAATTCTTTCATTGATATAAGTTGTTGATTCACCTACATATCCTTCTGTATATTCTGGTGTGGAAATGTACATCGACCGAGCAGTAATTTCTCCCTGACCCATGGCCACATCTTGATTTTCAGTTTCCTGGCCATCTTGTTTACCACCATTTTCAGATACTGGAACCTTCTGTGCTGCTTGCTTTGTCCTTTCAGCAGTTTCTTGTACACCTTGGTTAAGATCCTGTGGGGTCTTCTGCACTCTGTTCACTCCACCTACTGCGGTTTGGTTAACTCCCTCAGCGGCATTCCGGGCTGTATCTAACACACCATCACCAATCATTGCGTAACTAGCACCTTCAGCGAAACTCTTGGCTACACCTGCGACACCTTTTGCAGTATGACCAAGACCTTCACCTATGCTTTTTGCCGCTTCTCCAACACCTCTCATTGTGTGGTTAAATCCTTCACCAATTCGTCTGCCAGCTAAAGCGCCAGCTAATGATCCCAATGTTCCACCAATAAGCCCACCTATCAAAGCTCTACTTAACACCGGATTGATTCTTCTGTTTTCTCTTTGAGTTTCCGGGGGAGATAGGGTTTTTCCGCTATCAACACTAGACCCCCCTGTAGTTGTCCCACTAGCTTCTTGTATAGTAGATGTCCCAATTTCCATATCAGGCGTTGTTGTACCAACATAAGACTCATCTGTAGTGGTACTGTTAATATTTTTAGCCTGATCATTCCCAGTCTGCTTACTTTCAACCATATTAATATTCTCCTTAGATAAAAACGATCAAGTCAATCTGGTACGCAGTTATCTAAGGTCAACCTAACAATTCTGCACGAAAACTGAACCGTTCTGAGGGAAGACATATTAAACTATAAACTCTGTCTGTAGTTGAGTTAATTGTAATTTTTATTTGTAGCTACAAACACACATAAATTAAAGTTTAAAATGGCTATCAATGCGCTAATTTACAATTTATGATGAGAGTTAGATATCATTTTCAGTAAGTTTCCTCCTCTTTGGTAAATATTACGTGCATAGTCAGTCCAAGAACCTTGTCCCCAGTAACGGAAACAGCTCGTTTGTAGCAACAGGTGATGTAAAAGAAGATTACGATATTTTGATGAATTAGTTGGCAATGTTTGCTCAATCTGTTGATGAAATAAACTACTTAATTCATACATGGGAGAGAGCACATTTTCATATCCTTTTACCCAACTAATATGATTTGTCCATGAGGCTCCATCCATGTGAAAGTTAGGGTTAATTTTTTTTAATTCTTGAATGGCAATTTCCACAGCTTCAGTTTGGCAGTTTTCCGGTGAAACTCTCTGCCAAATTTGATGTTGTCCTACTGGTTGGCACATAGGATAATCTTCCGGTTGATAACCAGCAGATGCTATTAATTCTAAATATTCTGTACCACATATTCCTACAACACCAGATTTACCTCCTCCTTGATTTAACATATCCCTCCAAGCTTGTTTGAATGCACTGGGAAATTCATTCATCATCACACCCCCATTTTCACCATCGCCGATTTGACTAACTATTGGTGGAACTGTGACACTACCCACTTGTTGTTTAGATAGGGTTTTTGCTTCATAGTAAGGCTGCATCTGAGCGACTAATTTAGTATCTGAACCTTGGGTTTTAATCAGGGCTATAATACTAATTACTTCACCTTGAGAATTACGGGCAATTAAACGGTGTGGTAAGTGTTTGTAAGTCAGAGATTGACCGCTAATTGTTTCTACAGAATGTTCTTGCACAAGTAGCCAGCGATAGCCACATTCTTTCAGCGCTTTGACAAATTCAAATAAAGTGTCAGGATGATTTGGTAGGTGCATTTCTGGGGGTGAAAATCCTTTGACTCTCGCCAGTGCTTTCCAACCAAAGATTGCTGCAAAATGATGTTGCCACGCTAGGATATGCAATTTAATATCAGGTATGGGTGTAGAAGGAATCACTGCATGACTCCACATTGTCCCTAGCCATTCTACATAAGGTTGATAAGTGGGATCGCAGGTAATACGTTTGAGATTATCTAAAATATCGTTGCGTCCCATTTGTCTGAGTCCCCACAAAAGATTACCAGAGTAATCCAACATCACACGGGGATTGCAACCTTGATGGATAAGCTCTGGAATCAACTCTCCCATACGGCTGTAACAAGAAGCGAAAGCCGTGGCGTTGTGGTTGTCTCTTTCGTAGGGATGTTCAAACATATATTGCAAGTTGCTGATTAATCCCCCATCCTGTCCAGCAGGAATAGTTGGCTGGTGCATATGTAAAGCGATGGTAAAAACTGCCTTTACATCCTCTAAGTGGATATTTGTTGAGGGCAAAAACACAGGTGCATCATGGTTAACTACAGAAATCACCTCTGGTTCCCAACCACAAATATTTGGTAACTCGTCGATGATTTCAGGCAAAAAAGGAAGCATAGTAGGCAATGTCAGCATTTATGGTTGCTCTGAAATAAGTTGTGTCACTCAAATCTTGCCCGAATAAAATCAATGCTCCAAGCCATGCAATTCTCAATTTGGTCATTTTCCATCAACCACTATGAGAACAGGCAAACCCGGTAATTATCATCGGTGCAGTCTGACAAGATATTCCCATGTTTGTGTTATGCTTGCCGATAAATTTTGTTTACTGTCTGTTGGAAAAACAAATTTGGCTAGACTTATTAGTTACTTATAAGCAAGTTATAAGTATCACAAAGAAATGAGGGTTTGAGGGTTTTTTCGTCGGGAAAGAAGTGCTAATTGCGGTCAATATCTTCTATTTAATTTACTATTGCTATTTTTATCTGCAAGGCAAAATTTCTTGACCGTAGTATAAAACTACTAGATTTTGACTGTAAAGATAATTCATGTTCTTGACCATAATAAATCGCTAAAACGATAAATTTTCTTCATGAAACTCGGTTTTACGGAACGTTCTGGTTTGGTCAAGGTAGAGGGAGTAGCGATTTGTAAAATTATTTCTAGCAACCAAGGAGCCAAGCGTTGACACCAAACTGCTAAATGACTTTGCCAACCAACTAAAATTTCAGGTGCATCTTTTTGCAACCCAGAGACAAGTACTTGTGCTACTTGTTCGGGAGTCATGGGGATAACCCAGCGAAATAATTTTAAGTCACGGGCCATATCTGTGTCTGTTAAGGAAGGCAATAAGGCAATTACAGCGATGTTGTGTTCAGCAAGTTCACGACGCAAGGCTTGGGTGAACCCCAGAATGGCAAACTTGGTAGCTGAGTAGGTCGCCATCGTCGGTGCAGCTACTTTTCCCATCAAACTTGACACATTGACAATTGTCCCTTGTCTTTGGCTCACCATGCGTCGGGCTATGAGGCTGGTGAGGTTGTACATTCCCAATAAATTCACCGAGAGTTCTTCTTGGACTCGGGGTAGTTTTGTTTGCAAAAATGAGGTTTGATATGCCACCCCTGCACAATTAACTAGCAAATGAATTGGTCCATAGTTGCGCCACAATTGGGCAATGGCAATATTTACTTCGACTGTTTTTGTCAAATCGATAGATAGGATGATAGTTTCCACACCCATTGCTTCAATTTGGTTAGCCACTGCGGTTAACTTTTGGCGATCACGTGCTACTAACATTAGCCGCTTGATTCCTCGTTGGGCTAGCGCCAGAGCGATCGCCTTACCAATACCACGGGAAGCTCCAGTAATTAGAGCAACTTTGCCTTGAATATTCATTGGTTTGAACCTCCAAAATTGTGGTCTTACCCCAGTGTGAGTTGTTACCTACAGACACAATCAAAGCCACTCACCCCCTTGCAGAAGGTAAGACAAATAATCAGTGATTATTGAAATCAAAAGGTAAATAAGCCTTTGGCAACAAAATATTCCTGGACTAATTTATATTGTTGATTCGACACATTCCTGCCTTGTGTTTCAGACTAAAAATCAACACCTCACACAATTGGCTGAATGGATATAGCTCATAACTTCTATCTCTCTTAAATTCAGAGCATTTATCAGCATCGTTACCAATACACACGCTAACAATTAAATCAATATATTGCAATATTCTTTAATAAGAATTTCTTAATATTTCTTAAAAATTTTGCTCTTGGTGAATTGCAATATCAAATACCAGAATGACATTTGCTTAACTCTGATTGCCTGCGCCGATTCCAGAGAAGCTGCCATCACCCGTCGGCAACGCCGGAGTTTCTGCCCTAGCAGTCAATAAAATAAAGACGTATAGCAAGTTGGCTGATAGTTACAGTAGTAGAAATTCTCCCAGATATTGCCAATTTTTGTCACTCTGCCATACTGTCAATCCAGTATATTCACTTAATTTAAGTTATCAAAAATATTAATAATCCTTAATAGTAAAAACTATTAAGGATTGCTAAAAGCAGCGAAAATTCTCAAAAAGCTAATTGTTTCTTAAAAATCATCAAGAAACTGGCTTAAGCGACTGATGACCGGATCAACCTCTTCAGGAGGGTTATCAGTATAAGTTGGTAATGGTGTTGATGGAGTTGAAGATTGATTAACTGGCTGCTCAATAACCATATTTGTCAAATGCGCTATTTGTTGCGTCAGTTGCCAAATATGGCTTTCTATCGACTCCAATCGATGGGATTCCTTAGCAAACAAACGTTCCTCTAGGTCAGCCACTTGACGTTGCAGTTCATCGATTTTTTTTTCAACCGAATCTGTTGCTGCTGTTTTTGGACTAGGTTTTGCAGCTTCCGGTACGCATAAAAATTGCCATAAAGCCTCCTTGCAGATTTCACTAAAAGTTTTGTCAGGTAGTTGTTCTAAATAGTTTTCCACAACTGCTAACAAACTTTCATCAGCAACTTCAGGGTTGAACGTGACCGATTTAACTACCTTTTTTGACCATTGGAACATTAGTTTTAAGCCTTACCAGCTCGACCGGCGGACAATTGCGCCTCCCCATAAATATACTGCCCCAAGGCGTTAGCTTGACGCGAAGGAGTCGATAAATGGGCTGTAATTTGAGCTTCTTTAAGTAAACGTTGAACGTCTTCCCAGAAGAATTCACCGCCCCCTCCAGTGATAATTACATCGGTGACGCGCTCTGGCAACCAGGCTAACACACGAGTACAAATTTCTCGAGAAAACATTTCTATGAGGTTGGGGAGAAAATCATCGAGGTTAGTGGGCTTGCTAGCACCTTTAGGACGATAGAAGCGTTCCCCTTTGGATTTGTTGACGGCAGAAATAAGAGCTAAAGATTGACTATTAGCTCCTTCTATTTCCGCGGCCACCATTTCATAGAACTTGTTCATCCCAAACTCTTCACTTTGAGAAAGACCACGGGCGAAACGGAAGTTATCTACCATCAAAAGATCAATGGTTTGATGTCCAATATCCACAATTGCTACGGATATTTTAGTGAAATCGGGAACTTTACCACCTGTCTTAGGTTGGGCTTCAGACCACAGAAGACTGCCATAACCTTCTGGCATTACCCAAACCTTGGTAATATTCAGCGATACTTGTTCACCTCGGAAGTTCAAGACATGAGGTCCAGTCACCTGGCTGGTCAACTGGGCCTTTTCTTTTTCAAATTGCTCTACAGAAAGGAAAGGCAGACCAAGTATCACTGAGATTTCGTCTTTGAGCTTGAAGTAGCCTGCACTTGCTAAAACTTTGATCAGTGCATCCTCTACTTTAGACTGGCCGACTCCTAAATTCGCCCCAAAGTCTGCTGCTAGCTGACCAACAGCATATCCAAGTCCTTGATACTCCAACCATAAATCCATCAGAGGATCAGTAGCTCTGGCTTCAAAAACGCCACCTTTAATCTCTTGTATGGACATTTTTTTAACGTTGGCAGGTACAAACTCTACACTACCTGGTTCGCGGCTGATACAAGTTTTGGTGGAAGTTCTGCCTAAGTCAACACTGAGAATAGCTTTGCCGTTGCCAATACCTAACCTACTGGTTGCAGGATTAGCATTCATTGGGGTAGATGCTGACATCCTATTTAGAGGTATGGCAGCGGCGTTCATTGGGGTAGCTGCGGAAGGTTGGTCTGTCATAAAAGCTCCTAATCCTTACTTAATTTTAAAAATTTATCATGCCCATCTTACAAAGATTTGAGGTACTAAAAATTCTAAGTTCCCTCAAGTCCAGCTACAAGTACTCTCAATGTTTAGTTTAAGCAACACTTTTCCTGCGGAACGCTGAATTTTTTGAGGAGAAGTTGCGAGAACACCAACACCAGTTCAGTAATATTTCCCATAGTCTAGGCGAATTTTCAGCAGATGTAACCCCCCATTACAACTAAAAGCAGTTACGTTTCAAATGTCAGTCCTTTTGCGCTGACGATTGAGTAACCAGCCAACAAATATCAGTACCAGACTGGCAAGGACGATTTTAGAGACTGGGGCAATGTACTTTTCCACAAGTTCATAATGACTACCCAAAACGTACCCTAAGTATGTTAGCAAACCTACCCAAGCAGCGCTACCCAGAGTTGTATAAAATAGGAATGGCAGCAAGTGCATATTGTTCATGCCTGCGGGAACAGAAATCAAGGTGCGGATTCCCGGTACAAGGCGACCAATTAGTACTGCTTTATTGCCCTGCTTGTCAAACCACTGCTTGCCCTTGGTGATATCCTGTCTGGATATAGTCAACCAGTGTCCGTACTGGTCAACTAAGGTTATTAAACGCCTTTCACTCAAAAACTTACCCGGATAGTACCATATAAACGAGCCTGCTACCGAACCTAAAAGTCCTGCGAAAAATACGCCAAAGATATTGAGCTTGTCTGGGGTTGCCCTGGCTGTAAATCCAGCTAGTGGCATAATCAATTCTGAAGGAATGGGGGGAAAAAGGTTCTCTATGAACATCAGCAGAGCAATTCCACAATAGCCCAAAGAGTTAACTATACTGATTATCCATTCAAGCATTGCATTTATACCCAATCTAATGATCTCCGCTTAATGAGTGGAAAACAACCAGGGGATGGGGAGAAATGAGTAATAAATTTTAAATTTTAGATTGAGGATTTGAATGTAATTTAAAGTACTCCCTGCCTATGGGACAAAGCTCGTCAATCCAAAATCGAAAGTTGATTCTCCAATTCCCCATTCCCCAGTTCTATTTTTTAAACTGTTGGGGTTAATGATTGCACTCTCGATTCAGATTGCCAATCCAATGGATTCACAACCCTGTCTTCCAATGCCATTTGCTCAATTAAGCTTGCCAATCTGAGAGCTTTAAGGGCTTGTTCACCACCTACCGAGGGTTGATTACCACCGTGTACGCAATTGACAAAATGCTCTAATTCTGCACTCAGAGGTTGAATATTTGTCGTGTAAACTTTCTCAATCAAACCATCCTGTCTGTAAAACACTTGTCGATGGTCAGTCAGATTGTTGTGATTTGTTTGTCGGTGAATTAAAATTTCATTGTTGAGGAAATCTGCTTCTGTAAATGAGTTTTTGCAGTGAGCCACAATGCGGCGGATTTTCCGGTGAGTGACTTTGCTGGCAGTTAAAGTAGCAACAATACCATTAGCAAAACCCAAGGTGGCTGTTACGTAATCCAAATAACCGGAATCCAAAGAACGAGTACCGCTAGCGGTTAACTTCACCACTGGAGACGCAGCTAGTTCCAATAGCAGGTCAATGTCGTGGATCATTAAATCCAGCACCACCGAAACATCATTTGCCCGATCTGAGTAAGGACTCATGCGATGAGCCTCTATCGCCAGCAACTCTTCTGTTTTCAGAACTTTACTCAGTTCTTGAAATGCTGGATTGAAACGCTCAATATGACCCACTTGCAAAATGCACTGAGAATCAGCAGCAGCATTGACTAAGGATTCTGCCTCAGAAATGTTCGCAGCAATTGGCTTTTCAATCAAAACATGAATCCCCGCCAACAGACAATTGATGCCTACTGCGTAATGTAGGCGGGTGGGCACAGCAATACAAACTGCTTCCACATGCGGTAGCAGGTCACAGTAGTCTTCAAAAAAGTGTCCCTTGTATTTACTAGCTGTTTCTAAGCCTCGTTCAACATTAATGTCTGATACACCAACTAGTTCAACATCTTTCATTGAACTCAGTATGCGAGCGTGATGTTGTCCCATGTTACCCACCCCAATTACGCCTATGCGAATTGGTTTTGGCTGATTGCGCTGTGTATATGAATTTAGTTCTGCCACTGACATGCTATTTTGCACTATTATTCTCTCCTCAACCACCAAATTTAGAGCCGCTACAGCTGTTAGCATTTATACTTGAAAGCCAGTTATGCTCTGTCGAAAACCATCCAGATGGTAACATAGAGGTTACATTTATGAAGAATTTCAAACTTTGTAATCAGTTCCCGAAATTTGCCTTTCTTTTGTATATTCAGTTTTAAATTCATCAGTATTTTATTGTTTACATAAAATATGTTATGTGTTTGCCTTGACTTTATAAACGAATGAAGACCTAAGTAATAACTCATAAAAACCCATGGGAAATTAATGTTTGGGATCAATATTTAACTTGGCATAATTGGCAAATATTCCGATTTTGTTATGAACAATACAGAATTTTGAGACCATTGCACAGCGATGTTTGTATGAAAAAAGAATATATTGGGAATTGCCATTACTCAAACACTCAAACATTTTTGCATAATTATCTGTGATTTCTACATGTTCAGCCGTCTACCTTTCTCCAGTCACTGGTATGGGCAGTTTTGTTTAGCTATGGTAACAGTAAAAACTACCATTACCAAATATGGGTTTAGGAGGACTGTAGCATTGTTTCTGCCATTTTGTTGAAGTGTGATTTGGGGATGGGAATTCTAAAACTTGAAACCGAGATGAAAGCTGTAATTTTATTGTCTGGAGGATTAGACTCTTCCACAGTTTTGTATCAAGCAAAAGCTGATGGTTATGAATGTTACGCGATTTCTTTTGATTACCACCAGCGACATCGGCGAGAGCTGCATTCAGCCTTCCTCGTCTCTCAAAAAGCTCAGGTCGTTAAACATCAGGTCGTCGATTTTGACTTACGACAATGGGGTGGTTCAGCACTGACAGACGACACAATTAATTTACCCCAAGAGCGCTCCCTAGAAGAAATGTGTCAAAATATTCCAGTTACCTACGTACCTGCACGTAATACCATCTTTTTAAGCTTTGGACTCGCCTATGCTGAAGCGATCGCAGCTGGACGAGTGTACATTGGTGTTAACGCCCTAGATTACTCTGGATATCCTGACTGCCGTCCTGACTATATCCAAGCGATGCAGACAGTTTTCCAGCTAGGAACGAAACAAGGACGTGAGGGCAACCCAATCAAAATTGTTGCCCCCATAATTGACTTAAAAAAAACCGAAATCATCCAACTGGGTAATAAATTAGGGGTTCCTTGGGAGCTAACTTGGTCTTGCTATGCAGGTAACGAAGTCCCTTGTGGTGTTTGTGATTCTTGTCGTTTAAGGCTAGCAGCTTTTACCGAGTTGGGTTTGCAAGATCCATTACCTTATGCTTAGGGGAAAAGTCAAAGTTAAAAGTAAAAAATATACTCTTATCTATAGCCAATTACCAATGCTTTTACTTAGCTTCTAAGCGTCTTACTTGAATTTGATGTAGACGTGGTCCCTCGGCTGATACTAGTGTAAATTCAAGATTGTCATAGCAGAAGGTTTCATTTTGGACAGGTATTTTTTGGAGTTGATACAGCACAAAACCACCCAGAGTTTGGTATTCCTTTGTTAGGGGTAAGTTGAGATGTAAAACCTCGTTGAGATCTTCGAGGTTAATTTGGGCTTGCACCAAAAACGTTTGGTTGTCCAACATTTCCACGAGCAATTCGTCAATACTGTCTGGTTCCCCTGGGTGACCAATAATCTCGGCAATTACATCTTGGATTGTCACTAATCCCACAGTACCGCCAAACTCATTGACAACTATCACCATAGCTGGCTTCTCTTGCTGCATCATAGGTAGTAGTTGACTTAAAGGCGTTTGCTCAGGTACAAATCGTGCGTGACGCATCCAGGGTTCGATGTTTGTTTCTGGAGTCAGTATCCCCATTGCCAATGGTTGTGCCAAATCTCTGAAATAAACTATGCCGCGAATGTCATCCAAAGACTCTCCCATGATGGGATAGCGGGAGTGGCCAGTAGA